>Ga0255366_10157_pt1 | contig 13151 bp, 13 predicted proteins | sample ANMaggSeSYBR01C4_FD_182086 | JGI IMG/M metagenome (GOLD analysis project Ga0255366, IMG submission 182086) | Sediment cell enrichment communities from methane seep in Santa Monica Basin, California, United Staets - ANME aggregate JGI... | ecosystem: Environmental > Aquatic > Marine > Cold seeps >... | reverse complement strand
TCGTCAAAATGCAAAATTGCTTGCGCTTTGGCAAACAAAGAAAGGAAAAGGGTGAATTTCTACCGTATATTTACGCACGAAAATGGGAGATACCCACAAAGGAAAACCGCATTTTACAACCACGCTTATTTGGTGTATAATATAAGCATGGTTGTAAAGAAAGAAGCAGGTGCTATTGACGAAGTTCGGGATATTTTAAATAATCAGAATGGGCTGTTGTTAACTTCTGATCTGGAGAAATTGGGAATTCCGAGAACGTATCTTTCTGTTCTGGTCAAGAATGGCGAGATTCAACGAATTTCCAGAGGTGTCTATACGTCTACCGGTAATATGATTGATGAAATGGCAAGCATTCAAACTAGATACAAAGTAGCGATCTTTTCCCACGAGACCGCTCTCTACCTGTTGGGGCTGACCGACCGAACTCCGCTATTTTATTCAGCAACAGTCCCCTCTGGATATAATGCATCAGCGTTGAAGGCGCACGTGGCCAAAGTATATTTTGTAAACCGTAGTTTATGCCTATTGGGGCTAATCACAACGAAATCGCCTCATGGGAATGACATCAAGACATTTAATCTCGAAAGAACGATCTGTGATGTTGTGCGAAGCCGGAAACGGATGGATGTTCAATTTGTAAATGAGGCGTTAAAAAAATATGTGGCCCATCAGGACAGAAATATTGACCAGCTTGATAGCTATGCCAAGCAATTTAGAATCCAAAATAAAGTCAGGGAATATATCGAGGTTCTCTTATGAGTAAGGCAATGCGGCTAAAAGCCAAAATTAAAAACCTGGCTCATAAGAATCATGTGCCCGCTCAAGCCGTTTTGCAGAATTTTATGCTGGAGCGTTTACTGGAGAGAATCACCCTCTCAAAATTCAAAGACATGATCGTTCTTAAGGGGGGAATGCTGATTGCTTCGATGGTTGGGATTAATAACAGAACAACTATGGACATGGATGCAACCCTTCGAGGATACCCCCTTTCTGAGGAATCGATCCGAGCAGCGTTATCGGATATTTGCGCTATTCAATTAGACGATGAAGTAACCCTGGTGTTGGATCATATCGAACCCATCCGAGAAGATGACGAATATGGTGGGTTTCGTGTGGCAATAATTGCCAAGTATGAATCAATTAATACTCCTCTAAAGATCGATGTTACTGCTGGCGACATTATTACCCCAGATGCCATCCGTTATGCATTTCGTTCGAGTTTTGAAGACAAGATGATTGAGGTTTGGGCTTATAACATCGAAACAATACTGGCAGAAAAAATCGAGACCATTTTGCGAAGGAGTGTGCTCAATACCCGACCAAGAGATTTCTATGATGTCTACGTTATCATGAAAACCCAGCATCATGTGTTCAATAAGAAAATATTTCTCGCTGCTTTGAATGCCACTACCAAAAAGAGGCTGTCTACTGCGGTATTGCAAGACCAAGACAAAATTCTATTGACAATCCAGTCAGATCCGACCATGAGGCAACGATGGGATCGCTACTGCAAAGAGAATTATTACGCAAAAGGGATCGGGTTTGATGAGGTTATCAGGATATTAATGGAACTTGTAATATTGGGACCTGCCGGGCAATCAATTGAATTTACCTTGAGTAAACTTTGATCACTATCTTTATAAACGCTAATAATCTTGAGCCACGGTCGCTAAAAGGGACGCGTGTAATATCTAGCTTGTTTTTTAGTTGATCCATTAGCATTTATGAAACTATCCCTTTATAGGTATCTTGCAGAATCGTGCGAAAATGTACGGGAATGGAGAATGATTTCCGAGTGTTATTAAGGGTACCGTGTGTGCTCATCCGTTATGTTTATTAACTTTAGTTGTATTAATGATTTTTCTCCATAGATTGGCAACATTCATCACACCCTTTGTTGGGTGAAGCAGTCTCGCTGAAGGTCTATTTACCAAACAGGCCAGATCTTTAGGCTGACCATCAATAACAGATACAGGATAACGATGATTACCAGCACATCAATTTTCACCTCCCTGATAATCAATGGCAATACGTACTTAAACAAAACAAGAAACACGATGAAGGCAATCAATGCCCGTACTATTTGCGCCCTCAAATAGATTAACATCTGCAGCAGGTCCATATCAACTCCTTAATTTGCATTGGCTTGATATCCATGTCGGCCGGCGCATTCCTGCCCCGGCCCGGGGATACACCGCATGGGCCTTCTGCCAAGACACTTAAAGGAGCTTATAGATTCCCAAGAGATCTAGAAATAATATTTAGGACGGATAATACTAAGGCACTGTCGGATAAACACTCTCCTGCCCTCTTTTCTTCTCCTGTAATTTCTGCAAGGAAATAAAAAATGTCCCGTTATGGGACACTTTCTCAAAACTGTTTTGCATAAGAAATTTTTCCAGGGAGGCTGAAATATGTACGTACATGTTTAGGGCTCCTTTCCGGTTCAAGCGTTTATCTTGACCGGTTAACAGCCCTGATGTACAATGACATCAGAGCTTCCACCCTCTATCCGTTGCCGCGGACGGGTGGTTGATGTGAAAATTGCCGCTGGCACAATTTGCCGGCGGCAGTGCTTTTAATAAGGGGAGATTAAGGGATTAAGCATCTAGCCTGGCCAGCTCATAAAGAGCGGGTTTGTAGTTCCTGATGAAGGCAGTCACCTGTTCAGCAAACTCCAGGTTGATTTCCTTCAGGGCTTGAGATTGTCCAAGAGGTTGGATCAGGATTTGTTTCTTATCAGGATCTACAGATACTGTGACCTCAGATCCTTCTTTGAGCTGCAGTGCCTGCGTGATTTCATCTGGCAAAGGTAAATACAGTTCGTTCCCAACTTTGATTATTTTCTGGATCATCAATTTACCTCCCTCTCCTGGATAAGATTGTTTGCCTATTATAAAACAAAACAACCGCAGGAGAATTGTTTGTCTCTTGCGGCTTCTGCAACTTACAAAACCCACGGGGGCCGAGGGGTTTGAAAGGTGGTGTATTCACTTTTCTATCGTCGAACTATATATATATTTATATGATAAACGATTTGATTCTGTGAGTCAAGTTTTTGATGAAATATCTTGGAAAATGCACCAGTTTTCACTAAGAATCAGTACAATGAATCGCCTTGCAAAACACGTGGAAAATAATATTCAAAATTGGTCTGTGTTTTTTGCATTTTCTCCTCTCGGCCCACCCCCTAAAAAAATATCAAAATAAATAGCCCGTATCATATATATATCTTTTAATAATTATTCCTTGAAATATTTACAATTAATGTCTTGTTTTATTGGGTAATGTTTCATCATTTTAGTTTCTTTTTTTATCATAGTTATTGTCTACTTTGTCTCACATTTATCCCTTTTAAATAGTCACACTACTTCTATTTCACACCACTTCTCTTAATTTTGTCATATTCAAACTTAATTTATTCCCATTGTTTGGATGTTTGGCTATAAAAATAGAGTAGTTAACCGCTGTGGTTAACTACTCTTGGAGAAAATGGAATTACATAATTTCAACTTATTAGTGTCCGTCAGACGGACACTTTTATCCCTGGAGGTACTAGCCGCTTGATAACATTTACCCTCTTCCGATCAAATCCTTCATATCGGAGTCATATACAGGCAGCAGCTGCCCGGCTCGCACATAAATGGCCCGGCCGCATTTCGTGCATTTCTTCTTACTTCTCCGCGCGGGTACCAGCTCGACTTTACAGCAAGGACAGTAGCCTTTCATCTGAATGCCCTCCCCCCGAACAGGTCGCTTTTATCATCGCATTAATGTTTGACTTATCTGTATTAAAAAGTCAATAATCTTCACGAGTGCGCTTGCGTTCTAGGTTGGATTCTTTCAAATAACACGGGTTTCAGAGCAATGCCTCAAACACCAAAAGTGTCCGACGGTCGGACACTTTTGGGTTAATTACTGAAATATTATTTCCATCTTTGGTAGTTTTCCCTTAGTGTCAAGCCATTTTATAACTGTTTTCAAGTCATTTTATAAGTAATTATTGGGCTTTATGGTTTATGATGCAATTACTGAACCTTTTACTTTTAATCACTAGGACTCAAAAAGGACCTAGAAGCTGTGGCGCCCAGGTTTTACAAAGAGGGTTTTGTATGAAAGACGAAAACTTGTTGGTCAATTTCTTATACGATTACCCCTGGACTAGCAGCTCTGTTTTAAAGATTGTTTTTGGCCCCTATTTTGAATTATTAGCCAAGACCAAGGAAACACGGTCTATTCAAATCCCAGGCGTGGGGACTTGCTGGGGAATCAAAAATGAGAAACTTTCTTCTGTCCCTGGAGTTCGCCGGAGAGAGCTAGCCAAGGGTTATTTAATAAGCCATTTCAGCAAGGACTCCTTGTGGTATGGCAGCTCTCCAGGACCATGGGGGTCTGATCTATTAGCAAGGGCAGACAACAAACGAAATCTTTGGGCACGGGTCTGGGTTGACAACGAATGCGCTGACGTGGCGGCGCTTCCGTTTCTTCATCCGGTTCCGGCCAGGTTTGCTCCCAACTTATATGATCTAATCATTACGCGTTCAGGACAAAGGGCAAAACTAATCCACAGGCAGCTATCCCTGCTCTGGACTCAGAAAAACAAAAAAGCGCTTATCTATTATCAAAACGATGGTGGGTCGTTGCGGTTTGGAAACTATCAACATGGAAACAGGAAAGAACCAGGGGGAATATTCCTAGACGTTGAGGAAGTGCTGAAGGCTCTCTCTACTACTCAGTTGGAAAGACTTGAAAATATTCGTCACGATCAGGTTGTTGGAAAAAATTTCCTGGACCTTTCTGAAGCAGATTTTCTTCTCATGAAATATGTAGGGGACAACCCCCTTTTTAGCCTCGACGAACTGGCCACTTTAGTTGCTTCTTCTGTGACGGGGAAGCCCTTCTTTACCCAATCAAAAGTCAAAGAGAGGGTTGCTGAGCGTTTCAAGTCACTTTCAGAGAAAGGTCTCATTGAAAACGCAGCTGCTCCGCTGGCGGGAATAAAACCTTCCGCTCTGGGATTGGAGGTATTAGCCGGATACTGGGGGGTTAACCAGGAAAGCATGAAAAGATTTCAATCCTGGCCCCAGAAACAAACTAGAAAAACTGGATCAGTCTATTCTGAAGGAGCTCTATCCCATATCAAGGATCACACGCGGCAGGTACAACAGTTTGTGTTTGGGCTGATCGACAATGCCTGGCGCCTGCAAGAAGAACACGGCGGAGTGGATGTATTTTTAGACACCATCGTTGGCAAACCCATCTACTTTAAAGACCTGTCTTCCGGCAAGATAGACTGGTCAATTCCCGACGCCTCGATTAAACTGGGCTTCTGGAGAAGGACGTGGAGGGATGGAATTGTCCATGATCCCAAGATAGTTTTTTCAAATGCAAGAGTACTTCTAGAGGTGGACCGGGCAACCAATCCCATACACCGCCTTTCAAATCGAATGAAAAAGTATGGCAGAATTTGGCGCAGCTTATCAGGAAACCCGGTACAGGTTTGGATTATTGACGGAACCCCCTGGAGAGAAAAGGAGATTCTAGAGATGCTGGAAGACGCCGGAATCAACGGCTGGACTGTTTTGTTTGAGAGGTTGGTGTTGGATAAAGGGGATCCCTGGTGGGACCGGTTTTCTCACAAAGAGGGTACGCTCCCCTACAGCAAACACGGGGGGATGGCTCCATTGCGTAAGATCTGGAGAAAGACGGGGGATTATAAGCTGCACCATCTGTTGGATCACGCTCCCTGGGAAAGAAAAATGTCCCAGTCAAAACCGATCGTCAAGGGGCCCCGGGGGTATTAAGGCAAAAGCGGAACTATAGTTCCGCTTTTAATCCACGAAGTACAAAAGTGGTACTACAGTTCCACTTTTAAAAGCGCTCAGTCTTGAGCACGCAGTCGTAACTTTTTAGCCAGTTTCTCAAGAGATTCAGCTCCTTTCAGGATCTCCTTCTTTTCAAGGCCAGCAGCGAAATCTGTAGCCACTTGTTCTAAATCTTTGCTGGAGCTCAGCTCTCTCGTTACCTTCCAATAAGCCCTTAGCCTACTAGCTGCTTTTGCTGCGGGGGTGTCTTTGGTGCTTGTTTTCTTCTTTTTGACAGTTCGGTTTTTCTTTACTTCTGCGGCAGTGAGGTTCTCTTTTATTGTTTTCGGGATTATCTTCTCCCACTGTGCCGGGGAATAAACAAGAACCTCGCGGAGAACAGTCTCTGGTATATCGTTTACGTCTGCCTGGTATTGGAGATCCTCTGGGAGCTTTAAAAGGTTGAGGTGGTTGGCCATGTATTTCCTTTCCATGCCCATAATCTCGCCAATCTCTTCCCATATTCCTCTGGGCATATTTTTTCTACCCATGAGTGTTTCCAGGTCAAGAGCGCTCTTGTAGTACTCGTAATCAGTAGGGGGGTTAGGAGAATTACGATCGAGATCTGGGGGTAGCTCATCTACACTATTAATGATAAAGCCGGCAATGACACGCGCCTTTCCTATTGCCGAGAGCGGTTTGGAAGATTCGTTTTCAACGAATTGGCGCTCGAGATTCATTTCTGACAAATTGATTTCTTGGCAAACCAGCTGTGGTTCTTCTTTTTGTTTATCGATTACCGCGGTCAATGCCAGGCTCCAGAATCTTCTCTCGCCAGTGGACAGAGTAAATTTATCTTCCCCGTCTTGTGTCACCGCCCAAGCCCCGGTTGCAGGCTCGATCTGTTTTAACTTCTTAATACTTTTTCCCATTTCAAGAAGTTCTTTGACTTGCTTATTAATAGCAGGGTCTGAGGAAGTCAGCTCTAACCAGAGTTTAGCTGTTTTGATCCAGTCATTGGCACCAGAAAAGAAACGATCTCTGATTCCACTTTTAACAGGAACAATATGGCGTGGTTGGTAGGGATCTAGTTTTATCAATCCTAGGGGTACGGCTATATTGCGTCCGGTAGAAACTTGTTTCTGTGGCTCTTTTTTGGGGGTTGATATTTTCTTGTCTGCACCAATTGTCTTGGTGAGGCTATCATACTTTTCAGATAGATCAGTTCTTTTTTTTGCCATTGTCATTTCCCGTTGTATTCATCAAATATCAGCTGTTGTCAATTCTCTTCTTTATTTCATCTGCTAGGGCTGCGTATTCTTTTGTTGCCTTGCTTGATGACGCTATAGCCTTGGGGTCTCGCGGAGGCTTGTATGAAAATATATCAAGCCCTTGTGTTTCGGCCATATTGATTTCCGTTCTATTGGACACTGGAGGCAATACAAGTTTGCCATAATTCTTCTTTAGTATTTTGTGCCACTCAGCTTCCTCTGCATGCCACAAGTTACCCCTTGTTATTGCAATTCCAGTAAATTCTAGGCTGGTGTTTATATAAGGGTCATTCTGGACGTCTTGTATCTTTTTTATTGTTTTTGCAAGCCCTTCCAGTCCGTAAGGCGTTAGAACTACAGGTACAACAACGTGCGTGGCCGCAAGTAAAGCGTTTTCCGTCATTACGTCTAAGTTGGGCGGAGTGTCGATTACGACGTACTTATATGTATCAGCAAGAGACTTAAGTAACTCTTTAAGCCGGTAGTGCCCCGACATATTTCTTCTTAGGCGATTGTCAGCATCTTCCATGCTTTCTGAATCCGAAGGAATATAATAAAGATTATTAATATTATCTTTTGTCGGCAGGTGAGATTCTTTAATAATTTTAGTTATTGGAAGCGGCGTGTCCTTCATAAGAAAATTACCGAGTGTTAGTTCGCCAACTTCCTTCTCGTTTTCATCAGTCCCAAATATGCCTCTGGCGATTGTCTTGCCCGAGTGGTGCTGGGGGTCCATATCTACATGAAGGATCTTTCCCGGATCCTGTGGGTTACCATGGAATTCTATTATTGAAAGGGCAGCAGATAGATTGACCGAAAGGGTAGATTTTCCCACGCCTCCCTTCTGACAAACTATGGCCAGAATTTTCATAGGGCTTAGTCCTTTACAATCTTTTTGACGTAATATTAGTTGATAATCAATTTGTCTTGATGAGCTTATGTCCAACTATATTCTAATTGATTTTTATTGGAAAAATATATTATCTTAGGAAATATTCTTTCTAAATATTTTTGTATGGAACCAGGACCTGATCTCGTGCTAAATTTGATCGATTTTTATTGCTCTTTTGTAATAAAAACTGGGTTTTTCCAAAAACATCACTTTTTAGTAAAAATGGCCAAAATATATTGTTTTCGGCCTATTAACAAGCATTAGAAGGTATTAAAGAGGGTCGTAGAGACGAATTGAATGTTTTAAGGTGTTCAGACATGCTTTACGTTGATAATACCCCAGGTGTATGTTATTATTGGAGAGTACCCAGTATCTGTGGGTACAAATTCAAATCAACTTATAAGGAATTTTGGGTCATTTTGTAAGTGCTTTTGCATCATTTTATAACTGATCCTGTGAATACTTATGGTCCATTTGAATCAATCATAACAACAGGGCGTGATTGATTTGCTTAGATAGTTAAGCTCCAGTCGCGCAGATCACTACAATTTTATAGGATCCTCGTTCGAGGACGGTAGCTTTAAAGAAAAACTCCCCATTGGTTTGTCGGCCTGTGGGGGAGGTTTCGGAAAAGCTAAATTGGTTACACAAAAAATTATACACTTTTTTTTGTGCCTGTCAAGTCGTGCCGCACGAGCGTTCCCTAAGTTGGAACTGTCGTGCGGTTTTTTTATTGACAAGAAGGGCAATGAGCAGCAACGGACAAAACAACCACAACGAAATAATGAGCGCCCGCGCTAGCGAGGCCTGGCTGTCTCTCCTGGAGGATCTGAAACAGACTCCTCTTGAGATCCCGGAAACCTGGCCGAAGGAGACAAGCGCTATTTGGGACAGCGAAGAACTGGCCCTGGTTGTAACGGTCCCAGACGACACAAGCAAAGAGTGGCTTGACCGCCGTTTCTTTCCGCTTGCAAGTATATTCTTTCAGGAAACCAACAAACAAAAGAGCCTAATTTTATCTAGGGAAGGGGAAGGCGGAAAGGATGCCTTGCTGGTTCGGGTCCAAAAAGACGCCTATGAACAAATCGTAAATCCTCAGAAAATGATTCCCGTTCCTTTCTATTTATTCCACCACTGGCTGCCAGTTTTGGGGGCCTCCCTTTTCTGGGTGACAATAGCAGTCCGGCAGCAATCGTTTGTGAACATTGCAAGAAAAGGAAGTGTTCAGAAGCTAATCTCCTCAAGAGAGCTGTCCTATTGGTCTCCTCTATCCTTCTCTCAAATAGCTAAATTGTTGAAGAAGGGAGGTTTTTCTAGCTGGTTTTTCAAAAAGACAAAAGAAGGATACCAAGATGTTCCTCCCGAGTATATAGTATGGAGTCAGGTTCCCGTAGCTCCACATCACCTGGCTTGGATAGAAGATTTCGTCAAGAAATTTTCCGGGGAGGAATCGGCGACCTCTGTTATTGAATCTTTACTAGATAAAACCGGAGAGATAAGAAGAGTAAAGCCTGGCGATGTTGATCTCCTTTCCTCTAACTCCAAAAAAAGGGTCTCTCTCCATGATGTTGTTTCTAAATATTTCCCAGGAGAACAGAATGAACATGTTTATGATTTAGTGACCCAGTTAGAGCATCAAATAACCCGTCCAAATATGTTCCTCTCTATCCCTCATTATTTCTTCGAAAAATATAGGGGTGAATTGAATCCCAACGAGTCAGCCCTGATCTGGTATTTGCGTTCTTTATATAAGGAAGAAGGTAACGATTCTATTCAGTTTGCCGGATACTCCCAGATAGGTCTATCGGTTGGCTGTTCGTCCCGGACCGCCCATAGACTCCTCACTAGCTGTATTCAATCTGAAGATGAAAATTTGAGCTCTCCTTGGAATCAATATTTCCAAACCGATTTACCTTCTAAAAACTGGTTGTCAGTCCGCGATATAGCAGAACATAAAAAGGGTTCTGCTAATAAATTTTCCGTCAGGGTTCGTGCTACAGAACCAATTCACCAAGACGATAAAGACACCTATGAAAGCCTCGTTGCGAATCTTCTCCTAATAGACGATGATTCTGAAAATGACCCGGAAACAGCCAGGGACCCAGAAAATATTCCAATTAAAGAACCTGGACAAAACAACACACCAGCTGGACAATATAACACACCAGAAGAAAATTCTCCCCTTGGGGGACCTGGTCAAAATAACACGCCGTTTTCTGGCCCATCATTCGAGCCTCGCCAAAATAACACAAGTCCTGGTCAAAACGACACACCAACTGGACAAAACAATACATTACCTAGCCAAAAGTCTACAAGAAACCTCGACAAAACAACACACTTAAAAAGCTCTATTAAATTACCTTTAAACTCTTCTTTTAATGAATCTTTAATCCCACCACTACTTGATGATGATCCTAATTTATCCACAGATTTTCCTGTGGTAGGAGTTAGGGAAATTAATTTAGAAAAGCTTCTAGGATTTGAAAGCTACAAACACACCGAAAAGAAAAAACTTATTGGTTTGATTGAAGAGAATCAAGTGCAATTTTTAGCCTGGTTTATCCGCAATCAAATAACATCTGCAAAGTTCCCAGTCCACTTAGCCGTAAAGAACATCAAAGAAGGAAATTCAACTGAAGAGCAATATCTGGAACTAGCTGCACTAGGGTGGGGGATCATCTCTCAGTTTTCCAATGTTCACGAAAACGATCTGAGCATGTGGGAACTTGGAGTCTATGAAGAAAACGAAGACCAGGAAGATTTGATCCAGGTTTATAAGAAGTTGTCAAAGTCGGCAAAGAAAGAATTGATGAAAATTAGGGATACTAGTTACCCACATCTGTTTGATGATATAAAGCTTGATAAAAGAGATTTAGGGTGAACTGTTTCGTAACTCGGAAGACCTGTTTTTTTTGAATCTTTCTTATGATATAAATATTCTCGCCTGTTGACAAAGTGCCAAATGGCTGATATTATAATGCCAGATGGCTCAACCAATCCTGGGAGGGAATAATGACAACCGCGCCTTTCTTAAAGGAGAAAGAACCTATCTCTTATGCAAAATTGATTGGTATCAAAGCTTCTGACAGAATGGAATTGTCGGAAAAGGTTCAAGTTGGTTTTCCTGTTAAGGCATTTATTTCGTTAACGAAAACCATGGAACTTTCAAATAAACAACTAGCTGAACTTGTTCAGATCAGTTCACGTACCCTTAATCGTAGGTTAAAGGAAGGAATACTAAAAGCTGATGAATCTGAACGGTTACTTAGGTTTTCTCGGATTTTTACAATGGCGAAAAATTTATTCGAAGGTGACAGTTCTTCTGCACAGAATTGGTTAAGAAATAGTAATAGAGCACTCGGAGGTGAATCTCCTCTCGAGGCTAGTAAAACCGAGGAAGGATCTAGGGAGGTTGAAAACCTAATAAATAGATTGGAGCATGGAGTATTCTCTTGATAATTACCGCATGGCGTATTACAAAGAGAAAACATAAAGAAGTTGCTTTTACTGGAGAAGGCGCTGAAGAATCTGGTGGACGATGGAATAGCGAAGGAACCAGAATCGTGTATGCGTCTTCTTCAATTTCTTTGGCTATCTTAGAAATACTCGTTAATCTTCAAGACGATAAAATTCTGTCAACGTATGATGTGATTCCATTTCATTTTAGTGATAACTTAATAAAGTCATTAGATGTGGAGGGTCTTCCTGAGGATTGGGCAGCCTCACCTTCCTCTCTTTCTGCAAAGTCTATTGGGGACGAGTGGATTCAATCTAAAACCTCTTTAATACTAGAAGTCCCTAGCGTAGTTGTTCCTTCTGAGATTAATTATCTGATTAACCCAAGCCATGCCGATTTTGATCAAATAACGTACGATGATCCAATCCCATTGCCGTTGGATGAAAGACTAATTGACCTTCTCAATTAAGGATTGACCCAATATTGCGATGCATTCATCGATGTTGAGTCGTCGATGGGCAGGGGGATACGGATACCCGACGATCAAAGCTGGCAGAACGAGAGAGAGTCCCTAAAACCCAATGAAATTAAAGAGGCATTCCCAAACTTAGCGGAGATAGAAAAAATAATATGGGCCTAGTATACGTTATCAGAAAGAGAGACAGAAAACAGCCAGTATCGGACTACCTTCTATTAGAAGAGGCCCTTTACCATTGGGAAGCTATGGGATACGAACATCCCGAATACTATATTGAGGTATTTGAAGGGCCAGAAATACCCTTGCCTTATAAGCCGATAGAGGCCATGTACCTTTTTCTAGCGGATGATGATTCCGCAGATGAATATTTGGAGACTATTGAGAATTTTCATATAACAAGGTTTATGTAAAAGAGATTGCCCTGATTTCACAAACATTTAATCTGGGTATTATTAAAGGAACACAGTCTTGTGTAGAGGAATTTGCTGAGTTTGTGGGGGTCGAAGCCTACGATCTCTTCTTGTGTGAAGAAAGCAGTGAAGAATATTATGCAGCACTAGGCCAGATGGAGGAACACTGGTTTCCAAGGCCTGCGGTTGTAATACCCAAAGGACCTGAAGGGGGAGACTTTCCAAACGCGCCGGCTGCGATCTATGATGCGTTCCCTGGACAGGAGGCTACAACAGAAGACGGTGAAACTTACGAGATCACCAGGACCTGGATCGGCGATATTGCCGCGGGATCAGAGGTTATACTAGAGGGAGTAGTGCAGCAGGGTGAGTGGTGTTTTGTAACAGCCGATACGATAGGGGGTTGGAGCCCGTCTGGTTGGGTTTGGTGTTATCGGTTATTTATTCCTGAGTAGTACTGCCTGTGTTATAAATTGCGCATAGGCAATATAGTATTAATAACCAAACCAGTTCGATTTTTTGCTTGTTCTGGTCCACCTGGCTTATTGTTTTACTTCTCTAAAAAACCAAACTGGGTCATGGCAAGAGATCAAAAAGGAGTGTCTTAGGCGAAGGGAAGGGGAGAACAATCCGTTATCCGCCAGTTTTCGATCCCCTTTATCTGTATAATAATAATTAGGTTGTGATAAGAGTCCTTATCACAACCATTGTAGAATATTACGAAAAATCGATATTAAATGAAATTTATTTGGAGATTGAATGGCAAACATTAATCTAGCAGACGCAAGAATGGCAAAAAACGATGAGTTTTATACGCAGTATCATGATATTGAGAAAGA
>Ga0255366_10156_pt1 | contig 13185 bp, 10 predicted proteins | sample ANMaggSeSYBR01C4_FD_182086 | JGI IMG/M metagenome (GOLD analysis project Ga0255366, IMG submission 182086) | Sediment cell enrichment communities from methane seep in Santa Monica Basin, California, United Staets - ANME aggregate JGI... | ecosystem: Environmental > Aquatic > Marine > Cold seeps >... | reverse complement strand
AGTTCATAATGTTTGGCCATGGTTTAGTTTGAAGTTCGAAGTTCTGAGTTCGAAGTTTGGAGTTTGATCCTCCTTCGTCCGTTAAGTTAGGAATTCGGATGATAAAAGTTCAAAGTTGTTTTTTCGTTAATAGATAAATTAACTGTCCTACCCAAAATCAAAGCCCTGTTATCTTTTTCATGACCTGCGGGAAATCCAAAACTAACAGGAAAATCATATGCTTCAACAGCTTCGGAAATTATTTCATAGGCTGTCTTTCCAAAAGGATTGTCATTATCTCTCATGTCGTTAAAATTACCCACAATTAAACCAGCCGGTTTATCCAATTTACCGGCTCGTTTTAAGGTCCACATCAGTCGGTCGAGCCGGAATAAATATTCACCTACATCTTCAATAAATAGTATTTTTCCTTCGGTATCTATATCTGAAACTGACCCAATAAGACTGCACAAAAGGGCAAGATTACCACCAACTAGAATACCCATTGTATCTCTAGGTTTTGAAAATGGATGTGTATCAAGTTCGTAACTCAAAGACTCTCCAAACAAACTTGTTCTTAGTGTTTCAGCTGAAACATCTTCTTTTAATCCGGCGGCCATGGTTGCATGCAATGTTTCTATTCCAAGGTTAGACTGAATAAAGGAATGAAGGATCGTAATGTCACTAAATCCAATGATCCATTTTGGGTTTGTCTTGAATTTGGTAAAATCCAACTGATCAACGATCCGGATTAGGCCATATCCACCACGGGCACAAAGAATAGCATTAACACTTTCATCATCCAGAGCTTTTTGAAAATCAGACAAGCGTTCTTCGTCTGTACCGGCATATTGAAAATGTTGATTAAAAATATGTTCTCCTAAAACAACATTCAATCCCCAGCTTTCCAGCCTAGCCTCTGCAAAATCAACAACGGCGGGATCAATTTTTCCTGCAGGGGCTACAATGGCTACCCTGTCTCCTCTTGTTATAGATGGTGGAGTTATCATGTTTTTGTTTCACGCAAAGGTCGCAAAGATATTTGCAAAGCACGCGAAGATTATAAGTTGTTAACTATTCTGTGAATTCCTTCTTTTAAAATTTTTGTGTTAAAGTTAATTAGTAATCCCAATTTTATTCCTGATAATTTTAAATATGTAAGGGTTTGGGCAAAATGTACAGGCATTAGATTTTCAACAGATTTAACTTCAATTAAAACTTTGTTCTCAACGATAATATCTATTCGATATCCAACTTCGAGCCTAACATCTTTATAAATAAATGGCATTGGAACCTGTTGCTTTACGGAAAACCCCAACTCAATCAAATCATAAACCAGTGCATTTTCATAAGCAGACTCAAGCAAACCAGGGCCAACTGTTTTGTGCAATTCTATTGCAGCACCAATGATTTTATATGATATCTCATTTTCTGTCATGCTTTTTCTTTGCGCTCTCTGCGCTTCTTAATTTTTCTTTGCGTGACACTTTCATAAAAAAATTTTGCCATTCAAATTCTAATCTTCCTCTGGGTAAATAATATTTTAATGGTCAGAGGGAACCTCAGTATAAATTTTATCGTGCAGTCTGTGTATATTTGCACAATAAAATTTATTTCGGTTTGCCGAAATTACGAGTTTTTGTTAAATATGTCAATTCATTATGTCAAACAATAGAAAATTCAAAAGAACAACTGTTACTTCTGCACTTCCATATGCAAACGGGCCCATTCATATTGGCCACCTCGCTGGTGTTTATGTTCCGGCCGATATATATGTAAGGTATTTAAGGTCCAAAGGGGAGGATGTGCTTTTTATCGGCGGATCAGATGAACATGGAGTTCCCATCACCATTAAAGCCAGGCAACAAGGTGTTTCGCCTCAGGAAATTGTAGATAAATATCATTCAATGATTAAAGACTCATTTGAAAAATTTGGAATTTCATTTGATATATACTCCCGTACTTCCAATAAAATACACCACGAAACCGCTGCTAAATTTTTTAAAACATTATACGATAAAGGCGAATTTATTGAGAAAACATCACTGCAATATTATGATGAAGCCACACAGCATTTTCTTGCTGATCGTTACATTACAGGAACATGCCCCCATTGTAGTTATGACAAAGCATATGGCGATCAGTGTGAAAACTGTGGTACATCCCTTAGCCCCAATGATTTGATCAATCCCACTTCTGTTTTAAGTGGAAATAAGCCGGTTAAGAAGGAAACAAAACATTGGTTTTTACCTTTGGATAAATACGAACCCTGGCTGAAAGAATGGATCGTTGAAGGACATAAAGATTGGAAGACAAATGTTTATGGGCAGTGTAAATCATGGATCGACCACGGATTACAACCCAGAGCAGTTACCCGTGATCTGGATTGGGGTGTAAAAGTTCCGATACCCGAAGCTGAAGGGAAAGTGCTCTATGTTTGGTTTGATGCTCCCATAGGATATATTTCAGCAACTAAAGAGTGGAGTGAAAAAACAGGTAAAGACTGGGAACCATACTGGAAAGATGAGGCATCACGCCTGATACATTTCATCGGAAAAGACAACATTGTTTTTCATTGTATTATTTTCCCATCCATGCTGAAACAGGAAGGGACTTATATTGTCCCGGATAATGTTCCTGCCTTTGAATTCATGAACCTGGAGAATGATAAAATATCTACTTCCCGGAACTGGGCTGTATGGTTACATGAATACCTGGAAGAGTTTCCAGAAAAACAGGATGTTCTACGTTATGTATTAACAGCCAACGCTCCTGAAACAAAAGACAATGATTTTACCTGGAAAGATTTTCAGGCCAGAAACAATAATGAACTCCTGGCAATTTTTGGCAACTTTATAAACAGAACAATGGTACTAACCCACAAATATTTTGATGGGAAAGTTCCGGCCATTGAAGAGTTGAATGATTACGATAAATCTGTTCTGGCTGAAATTAAAGACTTCCCTATGAAAGTAGGAACCAGTCTTGAAAATTTTCGTTTCCGGGAAGCCTTATCAGAAATGATGAACCTTGCTCGACTTGGCAACAAATACCTAACCGACTCCGAACCGTGGAAACTGTTTAAAACAGATGAAGCAAGGGTTAAAACCATATTAAATATTTCATTGCAAATATGTGCTAATCTTTCAGTTCTTGCAAAACCGTTTTTGCCCTTTTCGGCAAAAAAACTGTCGGATATGTTGAACATCGAAGGTACAGAATGGAAAGATGCCGGGAACACAGAACTATTAAAAGATGGCCAGCAATTAAAAAAAGCTGAATACCTGTTTGAAAAAATTGAAGACGCTGCTATTGAGGCACAGGTTCAGAAATTGCTGGATACAAAAAAAGAAAATGAAGAATCCATTACGAAAATAAATCCGTCAAAAGAAAATATCGTTTACGAAGATTTTGCTAAACTAGATATCCGTGTTGCTACAGTTTTAGAGGCTGAAAAAGTTCCTAAAACAGATAAGCTGCTGAAATTGAAAATTGATACGGGTATCGATGAGCGGACTATAGTATCAGGAATTGCCGGGGTTTATAAACCGGAAGATTTGATTGGAAAGAAAATTTGTATGATTGTTAATCTGGCTCCCCGAAAGATTCGTGGAGTGGAATCCAATGGAATGATTCTGTCTGCTGAAAATTCAGATGGTGAACTTTGCCTGATTGCTCCAACAGAAGATTTTCAAAATGGAAGTGAAATTAAGTAGTTGAATGCCGAAGAGCGATTAGTGAATGGACAAAATCTAATACTAAATTTCTAGAATGCCTTACACTTACGAATATCCACGTTTAATGTTAACAGTTGATGCTGTGGTATTTCGGCAAAACGGATCACAACTGGAAGTTTTGCTGATCCAGCGCAAACATGATCCATATGCAGGAATGTGGGCATTGCCGGGAGGGTTTGTGGATATGGATGAAACTGTTGAGGAGGCGATTGTAAGAGAACTGAAAGAAGAAACCAGCTTGAAAACGAATAATCTCAAACAACTTCATACATTTAGTGCAATCGGCCGTGATCCAAGGGGTAGGTCTGTTTCGGTTACCTTTTTTGGACTAACAGAAATGGATAATTCATTTGTAAAAGCCAGAGATGATGCCGATGATGCCCAATGGTTTGATGTTGAGAACTTACCCCAATTGGCTTTTGACCACATTAAGGCCGTAGAAATGGCAAAATCTAAAATAAAAAATTAGAATTAATTGCGTATATCAAATGCTTTACATTCTTTCCAACATAACTTTTACAATATTGGAAGCTCCTTTGGCAATATCCAGAATATTTGCATCGAGCATGTAGCAAGGTGTTGTAAAAACATTATTCTTTTCATCAATGATCACCTCTCCATGATTTGTTTTAGTGTGAGTGGCGCCCATTTTTTCTACTGCTTCAGCGGTACCCTGATCCTGGCCAATTGTAACTTCAATATCACCAAAGAGTTTTGCCATAATTACTGGGGAGATACATAAAGCGCCGATGGGTTTGTTTTTACCTGTGGTTTTTATTATAGCTTTTTCAACATCACTATTCACCATACAATCAGCTCCTTTAAATGCAAAATCGCATAAGTTTTTTGCTGCACCAAACCCACCCGGGAAAATAAGTGCATCAAAATTATTCGGATCATATTGTTTCAGGTCTTTGATCTGTCCCCGGGCAATCCGGGCAGATTCAACCAGTACATTTCGTGATTCATCCATTTCCTCACCTGTAATATGATTGATTACATGGTGTTGTGGAATATCAGGCGCAAATATTTCGTATTGTGCCCCTTGTTTCATGATGGCTAACATTGTAAGTGTGGCTTCATGGATTTCGGCTCCGTCAAATACGCCACAACCTGAAAGTACTACAGCAAATTTTTTCATAGGTTGAATTATTATTGGTTAAACAATTGATACAATTAAAATATGTACGTCTAAAATACAATTAAAAAACATGTTTCCGGGATCGAATTTGGTTTTTCATTTCGTTGTGCGAATATAATGATTTTTTGCCTTCAGTCAAAACACTTAATTTTGTATGAAATTCAAAACGCATGAGAACAAAAGAAGAAATTGTTCGGAATTGGCTACCACGATATACCGGCACAGCAATAGAAGATTTTGGCAATTATATTTTGTTAACTAATTTCCAGGGTTATCTTGATATGTTTGCGGAATGGAATAACGTACCTATTCAGGGAAAAGAAAGGGCTATGCCCAGTGCAACTGCCAACCAGATTACCATGATCAATTTTAATATGGGAAGCGCCAACGCTGCTACCATTATGGATTTGCTAGGGGCGATCAATCCTAAAGCATGTCTTTTTCTTGGTAAGTGCGGAGGCTTGAAAAAGAAAAATAACCTTGGCGATTTAATATTACCAATCGCCGCAGTAAGAGGTGAAGGGGCCTCCAATGACTATTTACCTCCCGAAGTACCGGCATTGCCTGCATTTAGCATGCAGAAAGCCATCTCCACAACCATCCGTGACTATGGCAGGGATTATTGGACAGGAACCGTATATACTACCAACCGCAGGGTATGGGAATATGATAAAAAATTCAAACAATATTTGAGAAAAACCAGAAGTATGGCCATCGACCTGGAAACTGCCACTTTGTTTATTGTTGGCTTTGCCAATGAAATTTCCACCGGAGCGCTATTGCTTGTAACAGACCAGCCTATGATATCTTCAGGTGTGAAAACCGAATACAGTGATAAGCAGGTTACACAAAAATTTGCCGAAGAGCACTTAAAAATTGGTATCGATTCATTGAATCAATTGATTAATAATGGCCTCACGGTTAAACATTTGAGATTTTAAAATTAACCTGCTGAAATATTCTCCCCTGCATGAATTTCGAACAAATACTCAATGATCTGAAAAATAAGATTTACTATCCTGTATATTTCCTTGCAGGAGAAGAGTCATACTATATCGATGAAATCTCAGATTATATTGAGGATAATGTGCTTACCGATGTTGAAAAAGAATTTAATCAAACTGTTATTTATGGCAGGGAAACAGATGTTCAGTCAATCATAAGTGATGCGAAGCGGTATCCTATGATGGCGAATTATCAGGTAGTGATCGTAAAAGAAGCACAGGAAATTAAAAATATTGATGAGCTATTACCGTACAGTGAAAATCCACTTGACTCCACCTTATTGGTCATTAACTATAAATACAAAAAAATTGACAAACGAAAGTCATTCTTTAAGCAAGTTGGTAAAAAAGGTGTCCTTTTTGAATCTAAAAAGTTATATGATAATCAAATAGCAGGATGGATCAATTCGTATGTCAGGGAAAGGGGATATGATATCACACCCAAAGCGAGCGCCATGCTTACTGAATTTCTGGGGACTGATTTAAGTAAGGTGGTCAATGAAATTACCAAGCTTATTTTAAATATTCAGGAAAAGGCTACCATAAACGATGAATTGGTCGAACGGAACATTGGTATCAGCAAAGACTTTAATATCTTTGAATTACAGAATGCCATAGGAAGTAAAAATATTTTAAAGGCGAACCAGATTGCCAATTATTTTGCAGCCAATCCAAAAGAAAACCCCCTGGTTAAAACCACCACCATATTATTCGGATTTTTTTCCAAGATAATGATCTATCACCAGTTAAAAGATAAATCCAGAAACAGTGTTGCCTCCGCTTTATCCATTAATCCGTTTTTTGTGAAAGACTACCAGGTAGCTGCTAAAAACTATAGTTTACAAAAATTGTCGAGGATAATTTCTCTTTTAAAAGAGTATGATTTGAAATCAAAGGGAGTAGACAATATTTCAACAGCTGATGGAGAGTTGTTAAAAGAATTGCTGTTTAAGATTTTACATTAAGAAGTGCTTAAAGTTGCTGTTTTATAGCTTTCTTTCTTTGCGATCTTTGCGCTTGTACTTTGCAGTCTTTGTGTGAAACTTTTTATATTATTTGGCAGGATTAATGTCAATATTGAATTAATACCCGCCGATGTTTAGTTAAAAAGGCTTTCAATTTCATCCTTATATTTCTCGCAAATATATTTTCTTCGTAGTTTAAGATTAGCCGTTAACTCTCTGGTTTGGATGGTCCATTCCTCCTCCATCAGTTTGTGCTTTTTAATCTGTTCGGAGGCGCCAAAATCTTTATTGATCTCGTTAACTTCCTTTTTAAATCTTTTATTCACCTCCTCGTGATTCACCATTTCTGAATTGGAAGTATAATTTATTCCTTTCACTGCACACCACGATTTTAGATAAGCAAAATCAGGAACAATCAAAGCTGCTGCAAATTTTTGATTTTCGCCAACCACCAGAATTGCATCTACAAATGATGATTCAACAAGTCTGTTTTCGATGTGTTCAGGGCTGACATATTTCCCCATGGCTGTTTTAAATAGTGCTTTTTTACGACCGGTGATTTTTAAGTGTCCTTCAGGCTCGATTCTTCCAAGGTCGCCTGTATGAAACCAACCATCCTTATCAATGGCCTCTTTGGTCATCTCCGGCTCTTTAAAATATCCTTTCATCACACCTGGTCCTTTGCAAAGGATTTCATCGTCTTCCGCAATTTTCACAGTCACTCCATTTATGGGTTTACCAACGGTTCCAAATTTTCTACCCCCCTTTTCGAAGGTATTTACAGAAATTACAGGAGAGGTTTCAGTGAGTCCATATCCTTCCAGGATTTCTATCTGGCCGGCAGTATAAACCCTGGCCAGCCTGGGTTGTAGGGCTGCTCCTCCGGAAACTATTACACGCAGATTATTTCCAAGCGCTTCACGCCATTTGCTAAAGATCAGTTTATTTGCTAGTTTGAGTTGTATTTTATAAAACCAGCTTTTGCCTGTTTCTTCATAGTTTAGCCCAAGGTTAACGGCCCAGAAAAAGAGTGCTTTTTTAATTCCTGTTAGCTTCCTCCCTTTAGCAATGATTTTATCATATACTTTTTCAAGTAAGCGTGGAACCGTGGTGAACATTTCAGGTTTAATCTCCTTCAAATTATCGGCAATGGTGCCCATGTTTTCAGCGTAATAGAGTGATACTCCTAAATATTGGTAAATATAAAGGTTCGTTCTTTCATAAACGTGGCTGATCGGAAGGTAGCTAAGGACCTTACAGGTTTCATCCACAGGAAAAAGATGGTACAAGGCCAATACCTGGCTGATAATGTTATTATGAGTTAGCATAACCCCTTTTGGATTACCGGTAGTACCGGAAGTATAGATAAGGGTTGCTACATCATCTGGTAGAATGCCTGGGTTGATCTCACTTAATTGTTCAGGTGCAGGAGTGGCTTTTCCCAGCGCGATCAAATCATCCAAATGCTTTACGTTTTCAGTTTTATTAAAAGTATAAACGCCTTCAATTGATGGTGTTTCAGGAAGAATGTGCTCAATTTTTTTCAATAATTCTTTCCCTGCAACAAATACATATTTTACCTCGGCATGTTTCAGAATATATTTATAATCTGATTCGCTAATTGTAGGATAGATTGGAATATGTATTGCGCCAACTTGCAAAATCCCAGTGTCCAAAAAATTCCACTCGGGTCGGTTTTGGGTGATGGTAGCTATTTTGTCACCTTTTTGAATGCCTAGTTTAATAAATGCATAACTGATATTGTTTGCAGTTTCAATGTAATGATCGATGCTGTATTTTTTCCATTCCCCATCTTCTTTCCCTGCCAGCACATCATCTTTTAACTTGAAATTATTTTTATACCTGGGAACCAGGTCAAAAATTCGTGTTACTTCCATAACCTCCTGATTGGTTAGACCTAAAATAGAGGTGTAAAAGTAAGAAATTTTTAATAGTAGATATTTTAGTCAATACATATACAAAAAGCGGATAATATTTGATTACCTGCTTTAAAACTGACTTTTGGGTTCATAGGCCTATTTTAATAAAATAACTTTTTTGGTAATGGTTTGGTGGTTTGTTTCAAGCTGGATGAAATAGACCCCTTCTTTCAGGTTTTCGGCATTCCAATTGATATTGAGGTTTCCAGAAGGGAGATTTTTAGAGGCAAGTTTTTCAACTTCTTTACCGGTTATATCAATCACAGAAAGAGAAACAAAACCAGCTTTTGGTACTGAAAATTCAATTTTTGTTTCGGCTTTAAATGGATTAGGAAAGGCATTTAATTCAAATTTGTTATGAATGACATTACGATCCAGTCCAACTATAACATTTGGATTTTCATATGCACCCATTTCAATCCTTCCACCATACAAGCGGGGATTTCCGGCCAAATCAAATTCGGGCAGGTTCAATCCTGTGGTATCCGGAGTTCCTGTATTTACGCATGGGGATTCATCCTGAAGGGAATAGGGATGATTGCCTGATCCAATAAAAAGGGGATCTTCACAAATATTCCCTTCTCCTTCCCAGCCATTTTTAATATCGGAATAAGCTATCTCCAATAAGACAGGATTAGGTGTATGAATTTCATTTGGCTGTCCATTAGCGCTATCATTCCATAAGATGGTGTTCATAATTATAGCACCTGAGGCAGCATCGTAAAAATAAATTCCTCCACCACTTACTTCAGCAATGTTTTCAGAAATTGTGTTGTTAATCAATGTAGGATTGCTTTCTGTGATATAAATTGCGCCCCCATATTTAGCTGAGTTTTCTGTGATTAGATTGTTTACAATATTTATGTCATATGATCTGTACATTCCGATAGCTCCACCATAACAGTATGATGAATTGGCAACACAATAATTGCCAGTAATAACATTATTATATACATCGGCAAAATAGGTATCCACCAGGTCAAAATAAATCCCACTGCCCCGGCTTTGCAATCCTTCGGTTTTATTGTTCATGATTTCATTATTTTCTATAATTGTATTTGCCCCACTACAACTGATCCCACCTCCAAATGCATTTGAATTCGTAGATACGGATTCATTATTATAAATGGTATTAGATATTATTTCAGCGATGATTTGAGTACCGTCATCTTGCATCCTGATAGCCCCTCCAACAGTAAAGCCATATTCCGATTTACATATATTTGAATAGATAAAGTTCTCCTCAACAATACAATCATATGCTATTACAACACCTCCTCCCATTCCCCGTCCCTTTTCATTATTTGTTACAATCCCTTTTGTCCAAACAGTATTATAACAAATCAGATTTTTTCTTAAAATCAAATAATGGCCTTCTGCTGGTGGCCCGCTTGAAATCCCTCCTCCTGCTGCCATACCATCAATTTCATCTATTATGCACTCATTTTCTTTAATAATATTACTCTCAATTTTACATCCCGAAAAAGTAATGTTGATGCCTCCTCCCGCTCTTACAGGTATAATAAATGGCACCACTGATCCGGTACCCCCGGTAATGGTAAAGCCATATAAGCAGGATGTGGTATCCTCACCATTAACAAAACTAACAACAGAACCAATGTCAGGATTTGGATTCTGACTACCATTTATGATGGTATTGAATATAAAGGAACTGTCCTTTTGGTTTAAATAATGACTTGCGATCGTGATAGCTTTGCCAAGAAAATCAATGTTTTCATAATAAACACCAGTATCTACAAGGACAATATCCCCATTATTGGCTGCATTGATCCCTGCTTGTATGCTGGGCTGATCGCCCGGAACATGAATGACTTGTCCGGAAAGGATTAAGCTGCAAAAAAGCAGAATTGCTGTGGTTAAGATTTTTGTTTTCATGATACTACTTTCCTTTTTTGAATGGGTTAATTTGTTAATAAGTATATTTTCAATTTTTTATTAATAGTTTTCGACTGATTGTTTTATTCCCGGTTTCCAAGCGAATAAAATAGATTCCTCCTTTCATGGCTTCTGCATTCCAATTGATTGTGTGGTTGCCTTTCCCAAGTTTTTCCGAATAAATTATCTGAAGCTTTTTTCCAGTAATATCAAAAATTGATAACATGATATGGTCGGTTTCAGACAAGAAAAATTCAATGGCAGCATTTGTTCTAACTGGATTTGGATATATCTTAATATAATTGCAGTTTTTCTTGGAATAATACAATGAAGGACTTTTCCTTATAGCTGTAATAATACCACCGTTATTTGTATGGAGAATAGTTCCACTATCACCACATATCCAACCAAGGTTATTATCTACAAAGCTTATTGTATATAGCTGTGCTAATGTTCCGCTCTCCTGAATCTCCCAATCCATTCCTCCATTCGAGGTGTGTAGGATGGTACCACTATCTCCAACCGCCCATCCATTCAGAGGATCAACAAAGGTTATATCGTTAAGCCAGACATCTAAAGTATCTCCCTGTTGTTGCCAGGTAATGCCCCCGTCTAAAGTATGGAAGATCAGACTATAATCATCAGAATAATTATATCCAGTGGACCATCCAGAAAGAGAATCTACAAAACAAACTGAAGATAATAATTTATTATTACTTATAGTCAATGGTTCCCAGTTTATTCCTCCATCAACGGTATGAATTACTATAATACTTCCCATTGCTCCAACTGCCCATCCTTTCAAAGAATCAATAAATGTTATATCATATATTTCCCACTCAGTAGAATACGCTTGAATCCAGTTACTACCACCATCTGTTGTTCGATAAATACTTGAACCTGTATAACCAGAAGGCCAACTGTAAGTCGTTTCAATAAACCAGCCTGTTAAATAATCAATAAAAAATGGCTTAGCATAGATAGCCCCCCAGGTATCCCATTGTTGAATCCAGTTACCATTTGTACCAAAGCCTCCATTGTTTGTATACCATATCCCATCGGCTCCACCTACCCAGCCTTTATTATTATCAACAAAGTGTACATTATCCAAGTGTTCAGCGACTAAACTATCCATTAATTCCCATGTATTTCCTCCATTAATTGTACTGTAATGAGAGTCGTTCCACCCAACACACCATCCATGTGACTGATCTAAAAAAAAGATACCCCTAAGTGATGCATATTCAGGTATTGAAGTTTGTTTAATCCATTGAGCCGAGAGTAAATAAACCATCAGCATAATTGTTATGGTTATAAGACATTTTTTCATATCTGTTATACTTGATTAAAACTCCGTTTTTTATTAATTAATAGTAAAATTACAACCATTACAACCTGATTTCCTACCAAAATTCAATCAATTGATGCAAGAAATCTTGCATAAAAGAAAAAGCGAATATTTACTTTGCTAAGAAGAGTGTGAAGGAAGTTTTAAAATCTTCAAGCGAGGATGCCTGAAGCAATATTGTGAATATTGAGATTCATTTAGAGTATTCAGAAGGCAATTTCCCGTACTGTTTCCTAAAACATTCGGAGAAATAGGAGGGATTGCTGAATCCCACTTCATAGGCAATTTCAGCCACATTCCCCGTATGTTTTAAGAGGAGCTGTGCTGCTCTTTGCAATCTAAGGGAGCGAATAAATTCATTGGGTGAAAGGCCGATTAGTGCCTTCAGCTTTCGGTACAATTGCGACTGGCTCATGGCCAATTGCTGTGCAAAGTTTTCTACACTCAGTTCAGGATCAGATAAGTTTTCTTTAACATACTCACCGACCTTGTTCAGGAATTTATCATCAGCAGATAGAATTTCTTCCTGTTGTTTTTCTTCTGACAAGGTAAACCTGTTTTTATATTTTTCTTTGAGCCTTTCCTGTTGTATGATCAAGTTATTGATCCTAACCAACAGTTCCTGTGGATCGAAAGGCTTGGTGAGGAAATCATCGGCACCGGTTTCCAGGCCTTCCAGTTTGTCTTCTATGGCTGCTTTGGCGGTTAAAAGAATGACAGGAATATGGCTTGTACGTTCGTCGCTTTTCATTCTTTGAGTGAATTCCAAACCGTCCATTTTGGGCATCATCACATCACTGATCACCAGGTCAGGGATTTTTTCAATGGCTTTTTTTAATCCCATTTCACCGTCAATGGCTTCTGTAATATGGTAATCAGATGTCAGGTATGATCTAACATAAGAACGCAAATCATCATTATCCTCTACAATCAAAAGCAATGGTTTAGTGTCATCACTAATAGCCTCATCATCTTCAAAAGTTTTCTCCTGAATATTCCGTCTAATGAATGGATCATCAATTTCTCCCAACTCAACCGATTTAACTAATTCAGCGGACTCACTAATTTCCTCCGGTTTCAAATGCTTTTTCCCCAATGGCAGTAAAACAGTAAAAGTTGTTCCATTGCCAAATTCACTTGCCACTTTGATAGTTCCGTGATGTAGCTCAACTAAT
>Ga0255366_10154_pt1 | contig 13266 bp, 9 predicted proteins | sample ANMaggSeSYBR01C4_FD_182086 | JGI IMG/M metagenome (GOLD analysis project Ga0255366, IMG submission 182086) | Sediment cell enrichment communities from methane seep in Santa Monica Basin, California, United Staets - ANME aggregate JGI... | ecosystem: Environmental > Aquatic > Marine > Cold seeps >... | reverse complement strand
AACAACAGCAGCCAGATTGAGGTAAGGGATGAGAAGATTTATAAGCTCCAGGAATCCAACCGAAACGGCATGCGGATTAACCTCTATGTAGATAACCAGTATTCGAGCATCTCCCCCAACAGGATTACCAACAGGGAGGAGTTGGGCAAATTTATCGAGGAGGCCATTGCCGGAACCAGGTACCTGGCCGAGGATGAGTTTCGTACCCTTCCCGATCCCGAACGCTACTACAAAGGTGGTGGGCCCGATCTGAAGACCGTGGATCCCAACTTCAATTCGGTCGATCCCCAGCAAAAAGTAGAGGATGCATTTGATATGGAAAAAGAGGTTCTCGGTTCGGATGAGCGGATCATCTCTGTATCCACCTCCTACAGAGACGGGTTGAGCGGTAGCGTAATGATGGCCAGCAACGGGTTTGAAGGAGATTCTGAAAACACCTACTACTCCCTGAACGCTTCAGTCTCTGTGACCGACGGTGAGGCCCGCCCACAGGGTGCCTGGTATGAATCCTCCATCTTCAGCGATCAGCTGGTGAGACAAGATATCGGAAAGAAGGCGCTGAAGAGGGCATTGGACCGTCTCGGACAGGAGAAGATCGCATCTGGAAAGATGCCAATGATCGTGGAGAACAAGATGGCCGGAAGGGCCCTGCAACCCCTGATCTCTGCCCTTAACGGGTACTCCATCCAGCAGAAGCAATCGTTTCTGATCGGAATGATAGGAGAGCAGATTGGTTCCGGATTGATGACTGTTACCGATGACCCTTTTATTGTATCGGGACGCGGATCCAGGTTGTTTGACAGTGAAGGCATGGCCACTGAAAAACGGGCCGTGGTTGAAAACGGCATTTTAAAAACCTACTTCATCGACACCTACTATGGCAAGAAGCTGGAGATGGAATCTACCACCGGAAACACCACCAACCTGGTGTTTAAACCAGGTGAAAAGGACCTGGAGGGATTGCTGGCCGATATCGACCGGGGCATCCTGGTAACCGGATTCAATGGTGGTAACAACAACGGAGCCACCGGCGATTTTTCTTACGGGATCGAGGGGTTCCTGGTAGAAAAAGGGAAACTGATCAAGCCCGTAGCAGAGATGAACATCACAGGTAATTTCAAACTATTATGGAAGGATCTGATAGCAGTGGGGAACGATGTGGACCCCAGCCGGTCGTGGCGACTGCCCTCACTGGTGTTTGACAATGTAGACTTTAGCGGAATTTAAACATCCCTCAGAATTGTGGATAGTAATATCACTAATTTCCGGAGAGATAGAGACCCACCTCTGAAATCAGGGGTGGGTTTTTTGATGCTTCGATAACCACTCTCAATTTTGAGGTGATAACCGGATCCACCTGCAGGATTCTTTTGTGCCCGATGGTGGTGGCTTCGGTAATTTTGGTCCACTCTCCCTCACCGGTCTCTGCTTCGACACGAAAGCGACTGATCCGCTGACCCTTTTCAATGGTCTCTCCCAACACAACATGGTCAAATCTCTTTGGTCCGCCCAGTTCAACAATAATCTCCACCAGATTATCCTTTGACTTTTGCCTGAGCAGGGATGCCCCTTCAGCCAGGTTCTTTGTAAAAACGGCATCAATCTTTGCCCTGAACCCCTCCAGATTGGCCACATCGGTCTCATGTATCAGTCCGCGCCGGTCGGGAGGCAGGTTCAGCAGCAACACCCCGTTACGGCCCACCGATTTGTAATAGATATCCATCAACTGTTCGGCGGATTTTACCAGACTATCTTCTGAAGCATGATAGAACCATCCCGGACGTATGGAGACATCGCACTGACCTATGATCCAACTGTTCCCGTCGGGATCGCCCTTGTTGAGGTACTTTGAATCGGATGCACCAATCACCAGAAGCTCATCATTGATGGTCGACCAGAAGGTCTCCCCGGCATGTCCGTGTTCGTTCCCCACCCAGCGGATATCCGGACCTGCATCAGAGAAGATCTTAATGCCGGGCTGCAACTCCTTAACCAATGCAATGGTGGTGGGCCAGTCATAGTAGGTCTCCCTGTCGATCCGCCTCACTTCATTGGCACCGCCATAATAGCCATCACCCCCGTTGGCACCATCAAACCAGATCTCGTTTATCTCTCCGTAGTTGGTTAGCAGCTCCCTGAGCTGATTCCGGTAGTAGGTAATATAATCAGGGTTGCCATAATCTTTGTGGTTCCGATCCCATGGTGAAAGATAGAGTCCCACCTTCAAATCATGTTTCCGGCAGGCATCCACAAACTCCTGCACCAGGTCCCCCTGACCATTGCGAAAGGGACTGTTCTTTACGCTGTGTTCGGTATAGGTGCTGGGCCAAAGACAAAATCCATCATGGTGCTTGGCTGTCAATATAAGCTGCTTCAAGCCACCCCCCTTCGCCGCTTTTACCCACTGTTCAGCATCCAGTTGGGTGGGATTGAAAATGGCCGGATCCTCATCCCCGTATCCCCACTCCTTGTCGGTAAAAGTGTTTACAGTGAAATGGATAAAACCCACCATCTCCATCTGCTGATAAGCTACCTGTTCGGCCGAAGGGAGCACCTGGGTTGTCTCTGTTTTACAGGCTACAAGCAGCATGGCCAAAACCGGAAGTGTTAAATATCTCTTCATCATATACTGGGCTGAGCCTCCAGTCTCTTGATCTCCTCTGCCGCTTTTGGACCGATCTGAAGAGCAAATTTTCTTGGCCACGGATTGCGGGCCGACCTCTCCATGATCACGCCGGGAGGTGGCAAACAGATAAAACTGGAGTTTTTCCAGATGATCTTCTTCTCCACCACCACCTTTCCTGTAATGAAATCCATGGCCTCCTTTTCGGAAACTAACAGCAAGCTGGATATAACGTCCGGACCAAGCAGGATAATGGCTTTGGGATTGGCAATCTCGATCTCTTGCCGAATCCATGGCAGGCTTTTGTTGGCATATTCGCTATAGAGTGCTCTGTTCGCTTCAATCTCCTTCCCGAGCCGGTGGTATTTCTTCACATGATCATCATCAAACAGGAACACCTTCACCAGAGTGGTCAGCCAGCAATGCTCCCTGGAAATCTCCAGTGTTTCCAGGATCACTTCACTCAGTTCCTGCCCGGTATAGGAGCTGCGCACCCGGTTTCCATCATAATAGGGCTCTATGGAAAAGGGTGCTGTCGCATCATAAAGGGGAACATCCGGAATATCGTTTACAAAATAGACCTTGGCCGTCGGCTGCGGGCCAATCACCATAATTTTACCAATGGCTGTTTCAATGGGTAGTACCGTTTGAATCGGATTACCATACAGGTAGGAGGTCTCTTGGGGGAATTTAATGCTCTGCAGGTACTCCCTGGAACATTTCTTCTGGTATTGTTGAATTGTCATGGGTATGTTTTCGATAAAATTCCAACAACAAATTACAACTAATTTTTAAAAACACAGGTCTCCCTATAATCTAATTCACTTAATGAACTGCGGGTTTAAAACAGAATCCTCCCGGTGCAATTCCTGTCCGGAATGTATCGACCGGTACTCCTTCCGAGGTAAACCTGTAAACCATCCCCCTCTGCACAAAATCGATGGCATCTGCCACATAGACCTCCGAGCTTACCGGGTCCAGTTCCAGACCATAAAATCCGGTCACTATGGTTCCTTCATAGGGGCTCTCAATCAACACCTCCGGATCGGTGTCACCATTCACTGCATACCGATAAACATTCCCATTGATATAATATAACGTATCGCCCGTTCCGTTGATCTTCAGTTCCGTTGGCATCTCTCCCGAAGAGAACCTGTAGACAATCTCCGCCTCTGTAGATCCGGCCCCGATCTTTAGAAGTCCGGGGGTCTCCTTTCCGTAAGGGCTCCCTTCAAAACCCCCGTCACAAAGCACCCACAGAGTTTGGTATCTGTCCAGCACCATGGAGTTAGGTTGTTTCAATACCTCAATGGAATCGACCACCCGGTCCGTTTCAGAATCGATCACCAGTACCTGGTTGTCGTAACTCCAGCAATTGGTGTAGACAAACCTGTCGTACTGCAGCATCTGCTCTGTGGAGTGTTGATAGAAATTGCCATTACTGTTACTTACAGGAATTGCCCCGGTCACCTCCATAGTTGCCGGGTTCACCATGGCAATGGACCTGGCATATAGATCGGTCACATAGGCCTTTGTCTCGCTTATAAAATGAATATACCTGGGTGAGGTGAGTCCCGTAATTTTCCCCTTTACCTCAAAGGTTCGGGTATTAAAAATATAGATTCTCCCGCTGTTATTGACCACCACGTAGCCCAGGCTGTCGCGAATGGTCATTGAGTAGGCCACATCGCCAAGTGGTATGGCGTTGGTATTAAAAAAAACATCATTAACGACCTCCCTTGTCTCCGGGTCATAATAGGTCAGAGAGGAGTTTCCATACATGAAATTTCCCTCATTGGTTACAAAGATACCGTTGTAAGGGATGTCGTAAACGGGCCGCTCAAAATCCCACAGCTGATCATCCTTCATGCATCCTGTCAGGGAGAGAAGAGCGGGTAACAATAGGTATGTCAACTTCCGTTTCAAAATGGTATCAGATTTGGATCTTGAATATAAGCTGGTAATTTCTTCCCGGCATGGGCCGGTAAAGTACAGAGTGATAGGGTTCATTAAAGAGGTTATTCACCTTCACCTCCAGGGAGAGGTCCAGTCGTTTCAGTCGGAACGAGCTCCCTGCCGAGATATCATTCATAAAATAGGGATAGAGCCGATCGCGCCGGGTCACATCATTACTGGATGTAGTATACCTTTCACTATAGGCGTTGTACTGGTAAGTAAAAAAGAGATTGCCCCACCCAAAGTGTGCCATCATATTCCCCGAATGAAGAGGAATATATACCAGCTGTTTGCCATAAGATTCATCGCTCCAGATAAGCGGATCACCATTATTAACTGCACTGGTATAGCCATAAGTGGCCGACAGTTTATACCTGAACTCTGACAGGTATCCCTGGAGATCGATGTTACACTCCACCCCTTTTGACAGCACCCTCCTGATATTACGTGGCTCCCAGAAACCCTTGTATGAGGGAATCCAGATAATCCAGTTATCAATTTCGGAACGGTAGAGTGAAAGCTCCGTTTTTAGCAGGTGACCCGACAGCTCCTGCTGATACGCTACTCCGCCCTCCACGGTAAATCCCTCTTCGGGCAACAGGTTTGGATTGCCACCAGGTTGCCAGTAGAGGTCATTGAGGGTGGGCTGGTGATAGTTCCTTGCCACATTCCCTTTCAGTACCAGGTCCACCTCCTGTATCAACCTCACATCCATACCAAAATAGGGAATAAACGGCACCCTTTTGCCATCTACCCACTCCTGCCGGAGCATCAGGTTCAGGTTCACTCTCTTGTTAAAACTTTTGCGTACAGCAAACATGGTTGAAAGCTCATTCCTCCTGCCCTTATAACCGGCACCGGAGACAGAATCGGCCGATCTCACCTTGTAATAATTCAGATCTATATTGCCTTCCCAGGAGAGATCCCTTTCCGTTCCTCCGGAATAAGAGAGCGTATTGTAGAGGCTCTGTTGCCTGCTTTCCGACCAGATGGCCGGAATCAAACCCAGTCCGGGTACCCGGTTCATCTGATTGTAATCAAGTCTTTTTCCTGCATATCCGGAACGGACCATTACCTTGCCAAAATCTCCATAGTATTTCCAGTCAGCCACCAGGCGATGATCTTTGTCCACCTGGTTGTTCAGATTGGAGTTGTCGGGCCCCTCGTAACTGGTAGGCCTGGGAATTGTGCGATCGGCAAACTGTCCCCAGTATTTCAATGAAACAACATGATTGGTCCCGGGCCGGTAATAGATCTCCTGTAGCAGACCATATCGCAAATAAGCAGCATGATCGTTGGTGTCGATGGGATTGGTAATATCTCCTGAAACAGGATCTATTATCGCGATCCCGTGATTGATAAATGTATAGTCGTTTTTGGAATAGTTGTGGTACAAACGGGTTTTGCTCCGGATCTTTTTTTCGCCAACACCTACCTGTAGAAATTCATCATATGTACTATAGCTCCCGATCCCCTGCAGATAACCGATTTTGCTCTTCTGGTTCCATTCTGCCCGGTTATTGATATTGATAGAACCCCCAATCCCCCCGCTCCGGTCGGCCAGTGATGCTGACCCGTGCTTCAGATTGAGCTCATCGATGATATAGACCGGGATCAGTGAGAAATCTACCATGCCGGCCATGGGACTGTTGATATTGATCCCGTTCCAGCTTACCTGTGTATGTGAAGCAGAGCTCCCCCTAAAAGAGGCTGTGGCCAATGCCCCGCGCCCATGGTTCTTGATAAAAACCGTTGTGTTCTCAGATAAGAGGTCCGATAGTGAAAGGCTCATCTTGTTTAACAGTACCGTGGTATCCACGTCGGTCTGTTTCATACCGGCCTGCTCTTTTACAAAGATCCGCTCAGCAGCAATGCTCACCCCTTCGATATGAAACACCGAATCGGTAATGCCCTGAGCTACAAGAGTAAAAGAGACCAGGCACAGAATCGCCGATATAAAACTCCTTGTCAGCATCTTAGCGTTTGATCAGTTTAAACCACTGTATGGAATCGCCCATCCCCATCCTGACCAGGTATACACCCCCCGGGTAACCACTGATATCCAGGGGCATCCCCTCCTGGTAATTGTCCACCCTCATCAGTGCTTTACCCGAAGCATCAAAAAGGACCATGGAGCTGTTCCGGATCCCGCTCACCCTGAAATAGTCTGAAGCCGGGTTGGGATAGATAATAACCTCATCTTCGAAACCTCTTCCATCTGGTATATTTGTCCGGTTCATCTGAACGGTTGTTGAAGCTGTCGCACTAATCTCCGGCCTGTCCGACAGGGATGCCGTAATTGTCAAGGGCCCCTCCTCAGTGACCCTGAGCAGATGATTTCCATCCACCGTAGCCCCGGGGTTACTGGTGGCCCACTCCACAAATCCATCGGACCTCACACGTCCACTCTGAAACAGAAAAACTTCCAGCTGGTATTCTCCCACATCTAGCACAGGTGGCAGGTCCCGTATCACCACCAGCGCGCGCTCTCCTGTAATGGAAGGATCGGGTGCCACATCCACTGCACCTGTCACCTCAGTAGAGAGTTCGCCCAACCAACCACCATCGGCCTGGAAACTGTTCTGCACTTTGATAAAATGGACCCTGTCCAGCTCCATATATGCACCATCCAAATCGACAGCCCATCCTATATCAAAGCCATCGCCCCCGGAGTTTTCAACTTCCCTTGTATAAGGATTGTCCGGAACCGTATAGGGAGATGTGCCACGCACCTGGTTGTCGGTATATCCGAAAGCCCTTTGAATGGATTTCATCCCGGAAGAGTCTTCATATACCAAACCCGCTAAAAGTGTACCCTCCAGAATATAGTGGTCCGGGTCAATAATCGGAAAAGAGTCGTGCAGCGGGTAGTAGGGCTGGGTATGTAAGCTGTTAGCCCTGATCACCCCACTGTTGCCCAGATTGTCTTCCCAGGGAACATCTTGTGCCTCGTATCCTCCAGGATTGGTATAGGTTACCCTGTACTCCTTCTTAGTGGAAGAGAACCAGTAATCGCTTCCGGCCAGTTCATACCAGGAATCGTCCGGCTCCCCGTTCTCATTCTCATCCTTCATCACCCATACCACTCCCGGCTCTGACCAGTTCACTATGGCATTGCCAAAAATGGTAAAATCGATTCCAAAGGGATTTTCGGGATCATTTTCCACGGGATCATTGAACCGGAAGATCACGGAACCCCCGAATGCCCCCAGGCAGAGTGATCCATTAACACCCCCCATAATAGATTGGGCTCCACACGGAGTTCCCCATGGGACCACATTAATGAGCTGTCCGGGTGCCGGAGTATACTCCATAACTTCAGTAATATACTGAGCCTCTAAATTGGAGAAGCTCAGCATGGTCAGGAAGAATATGAAAACCGTCCGGATCAAGTTCTTACAATTTTTGAATCATTTTGCCGATGATTTCCCTGCCACTGGTCACCCTGATAATATAAGATCCGTGAGGTTGATGTGTGATATCGATCATCTCTCCCGGAACAAAATTTACCTTCTCATAAATCAATGAACCATGAAGGGTATAAACTTTCACTCCCATCTGCTCCATATCAGTGGCATGAATTGAAAAGATACCGGAGGAAGGGTTGGGATAAACGGAAATCTCCGGCTTAAAAGCACTCCCCACCCCAACTGTATTCTTGCGTGTCAACATCGCAAGTGGCTGACCGAAAGAGTAGGTAACCACCATATTGCCCGGCTCGGCCACGGTAATATCCCCTTTCGACTTCAGGATTCCCAACCAGTCCCAATCGCCCGTTGCCGTAGCCAGGGTGTCCAGGTTGTTCCCGTCCCCGGGCGTTCCGTTCCACATACCCACAACCATGGTCCCGCCATAGAGGTTCATATTAAACAGGACATTCCCTCCTTCATCCACTTCACAATCATAAGCTCCGGCAGGCAAGTCGGTCAGTTTCTCGCCATCAGCTACATGGAGAACAATCTTTCCCGGAATCTCAATGACAGGTTCAAGCTTCGAGTGGTCCCACCGATATAATGCATTGGAATCCACTGGCCAGGAGGTTCCGTAATAGAGATTACCCTCTTGATCGAGAGCCAGTCCGGCTGAATAACCACCCGGCTCAATGATCCTGCGGTGCTGATTGGCACCCGATGTATCCAGCACAAAGATTGCGGCCGGTGCGTCCCAGGAGGAGCTGTTCAATCCTGAGACCAGGATACTGTCTTTCCAAAATACCAGGTCCATGTTTCCGGGAAAGGTGGCCTGTAATTCCCATTCACCACTCTCCACATCTATGCTGTAGATGCGATCATCCAGGTTCCCGTCGGTGGTATACCCGGTCCAGAGGGAGGTGCCATCGGGCGAAACCGTTAGGAAACTAACATAATTACCGGCCGAATAATCTTCTGGTTCACCAAACTTCTTCAACTCTGCTCCGCTATTGATATCCAACAGGTGAATTGTATCACCGTCGCTCAGATAGAAGAGGGTGTCGGTAATATCAAAAGCCCCGATGGTAGGGTAATCGGGGAGCCAGGTAACTACATCATACCCATATTCAGGTGTTAGAGAAGTTTGTCCAAAAACCGGCATGGCCAGCAGGGACAGTGTTGTCAGTGTTAAGTAAAATTTTGTCATCATGCTACGATTTAAATGATTAATATTTAAAGTCGCAACTAGCGATGGTGAGGCAAGACCAATGATTGAAGTTTGATCAGCTTCCCGTTCACCGCGGGCTGCAAAAGCTGGGTTATCACTGGCAGGTCTTCTGACTTATCCGGGCTTCTGAAACCTTCCCATTCTAATCCCGACCGGGATTTTCAGAACAGTGGTTTGTTCTCAGAAACCATATTTACATGAAAAGAAGATTGAATCCTGGCTACGCCAGTCTTCTTGCTATCGCAAGATTGAATCCTGGCTACGCCAGTCTTCTTTCCATGTATGGATTCACAGCAGCGGGAACTGTTACCGATTCTAACGGTATTCCCTTTTGATTCCATCGGCAGGGCCGGTATATGGAAACCAATAATATTATAAAAGTAAGAAATTAATTGATGCGGATCCTACTATTTGTTCCAGGTGGGTGTCCAGCCATAATCGATATATTCCCAGCTCAACTCTTCACCCTTCACATGTATCATCATAAAACCCTCTTCGGGATGATCGCCTGGCACATTGCTCCACCATCTTCCACAGACAGCGCCACCCGTAATAAAGTGCACTTCGTTCCCCACAAAAAGATCCTCAATAAAATGGAGGTGTCCCTGGAGCACCAGTTTCAGGTTATGTTCTCCGAACAGTTGCAATACCTCCAGTGAGTTGGTGATCACAGTACTCTCTGAGTTGGCCGCCAGGGCCCCCTGGCTCAACTGTGTAGCCGAAGTGATAAACGGAATATGTACGGTAATAGCGATGGGCATTTCTTTATCTGTCTTCTCCAGGTCTCCTTTGAGCCACTCCTGCTGCTGCTCATCAATCTTTCCAATATAGTGCCCATCTTCACCCCTGTATATGGCATCAAGAATAACAAAGTGCCACCCCTTATGGTCGAAGGAGTAGAAACAGTCACCCATCCTGTTTTCGAACATCTTCTTGCCAAATTCGGGATTCGATTCTATCCCCTCTTCTGTTCTGTGCCAGCCATACATCTCATGATTGCCTGCCGAATTATAGACAGGCATATTCAGCTCTCCCGAGACCTCTATATAGAGGTTATATAACGAGTCGACCCGACCATATGTCTGATCCAGTGCATCCATTACCAGGTCACCACCTGTGATCACAAAATCGGGATTGAGTTTGTTTACTGAATCAATGGCCAAACGGAAACCGGCCACCGCATCTTTCTCGGGTTGCAGGTGAATATCTGTCAGAAAAGCAAAGCTAAATCCATTCTCCTCTGTTACGGAGGTTTCGCCGGATGGCCGGTTACAGCCTATTAAGATCAGGAGCGAGATTCCCAGGAACAACCATGTTTTTTTCATCTTGAAATAGTTTAATAATTCAACAATTGATTTGAGGTTAAGATACAATTTTATTGCCAACCCCAGTAGGTAAGACCCCTCCAAATTCGCTCCAGCGGACCAAAACGAAACCTCCTCAACCAGAGCCGGGAGATGATCATCATAAGAATCCAGATCACCAGAACAATGATCACCTGGAATTTTCTCTCTACGCTGCCATACAGACCCAATCCATGTCCATAAAAGAGAAAAGTACAGAACAGTGTCATCAATATATAGTTGGTAAAGGCCATGCGTCCCACAGCTGAAAACCGGCTCTTCAAACCTGTATATCCCGCCGACTTACTGAAGAGCATTGCCAGGGCCGTATAACCCAGGGCAACACCCACACTTCCCACATAATTGAATTGTTCACCCAGGAACATGGAGAATACCATGCTCCATTGATTCTTAAAGTTCAGAAAGACTCCCAGTCCGGACAGAAGAAAACCGGTCATCAGTCCAATAAGAGCCATTTTCAGGTAAAAACGAGAAGAGCGACCGGAGGAGAGAACCTGCCATTTAAACAGGGCCATACCCAGTAACATCATGGCTAGCACCCTCCAGAAAGGCTGCATAAAAAAGTATCCGGTCTGCATAAAAATGGTCCCGGGAACCCGGAGCTCCATCTGTTCAAACCAGCCACTCCTGTAAACAGCCAGGTGGTGCTCAATGATCTCTGCACCAGGCCTCCAACTCTCCAGTGTTGACTGAACAGCCTCCCGGGGCCAGTTGGGCATCGACCAGGCAAAGAACAGATCGAGCAGCATGGGAACCAGAAAAAAAGCGAAGGCGGTCCGGACAAGGGTGGCTGGTTGCTTGTTGCGAAACAGGAATACCAGCATGCCGCAGAGGCTGTAAGCTACCAGGATATCTCCTGTCCACAACAAATATCCGTGCATCAGGCCAAACAGCAGGAGCCACCCCATACGCCGGTAATGAAGCGCCGCACTATTTAATCCTTTTAACTCTGCCCGTTGGGTAAAAAGCAGAACCCCGGCCCCGAACAGCATGGAGAAGATGCTCATGAACTTTCCACTGGCCAGGATGTGGCTGAAGATCCATACCCATCTGTTTAGTCCGGTCAGATCACCATAAGCGTCAGGATTGATATAGGCAGCAACGGGCATTGAAAAATGCTGGATATTCATGATCAGGATGCCCATCACAGCCAGGCCGCGAAGCAGATCAATGGAGACAATACGATCACTATTCGGAACCGGAGAGAGGGAGCTTCCGTTCATGGAAACAAATATCCGGATAATCAGAATGCGAGACAACCCCCGGTAAGTACCTCATTGCTTCCAAATGCCTTTTGGAAAAGATTCAGCGCCGGATCAAAGGTGCAATGGGAAGGTAAAACCTGTGCGACACCCAGCTTCTCAAGATACTCAATGGTCCTCCGGGTCTGATTATCAGTGGCTCTGAGATGAAATCCCCCGATCACTGCAGCAACCCTAGAGACGCCCGTTACCCTGCGGGCATGTTCGATCGTATTACAGATCCCTGCGTGGGCACATCCGGAGACAATCACAAGGCCCTTTTCTGTGACATACACCATACCCGAATCATCGATAATAAAATCGTCTGCGCCACCCTCAAGGATATACTTTGTGGATTGTGCCTCAAAATCGTTCTGCCGGGGAATCTCCCCAAGAAACCAGAGATGGTCGGAGAGCCGGACCGGCTGGCGGGAGGTTTGCAGTTCAAATCGCTCCCCAAGCTCCTTTTCAGAAAGAGCCAGACCCAGGTAGCCGTCTCCTGATTTTCGGTACCGTTTAACAAAACAACCGGGGTGACAGATCAGGGGTTTCCCATGAATATACTGCAGGCCGTTGCCATGATCCCAGTGCCCATGGCTCAGCACAATGTGATCCACCTCCTCCAGGTTAACACCCAGCTTGGCCGCACTCTTTATATATAAGTCGGAAGCTCCTGTATCGAAAAGAATCTTTTACTGATCCGCTTCAATCAAAAATGAGAGACCATGTTCGAAACCAAATCCGTCCATGGCCTTCACTTCTGATAACACTTTTATTTTCATAAGGCTAAGTTAATGATTCCTCAGAAGCTACCCAGGTGGAGTATAATTTATGGGCCAGCGACAAAACGATGGAGCCGAGGAACAGACCAATGAATCCAAATGCCAAAAACCCTCCAAGGGCCCCCAGGAAGATCACCAGCATGGGTACATCCGACCCCTTTCCCATAAGCAGAGGTTTGAAGATATTGTCGATCATGCCCATAACCAGGAAATAGAGGGCCCATAGCACTGCAGGAAACGGATCCATAAAGGCAAAAAGATAGATGATCAGAGGGATATTAAACAGCAATACCGGTATCTGTGCAATGGTCATCACCAGGATCAGCACGATCCAGACAGCTGCCAGCGGAACATTGGCCAGGATCAGCCCCACACCCATCAGTGTGGTCTGGATCACCGCCACACCCAGTACGCCTGTGGCTACATTACGAATGGTTTGGAGAGAGATATCCAGGAACTCATCACCCCTCTCTCCCACCACCTTGTTAAATATCTTCCTGCCCGAATTAGAACCCTTTTCAAAAAAAACAAGGAAGATTCCTGCGATAATAATCGACGCGGCAAATTGAAGTATTCCAATACCTGTATTGGCCAGTGTCCCCAGCGTTTTTTCACCCCATGATACAATCTGGGGTATGAATCCCCGTAATGAATCTCCCAGG
>Ga0255366_10153_pt1 | contig 13276 bp, 11 predicted proteins | sample ANMaggSeSYBR01C4_FD_182086 | JGI IMG/M metagenome (GOLD analysis project Ga0255366, IMG submission 182086) | Sediment cell enrichment communities from methane seep in Santa Monica Basin, California, United Staets - ANME aggregate JGI... | ecosystem: Environmental > Aquatic > Marine > Cold seeps >... | reverse complement strand
CATACCACACGTTTTAAGCCTCCTTCAGCCAGCAGAAATTTTTTGCTGCAAATATAATGCTTACTTACGCCAAGAAAACCGGGTGTCTGGTTTCCACCACCTACCATGCCGGCAAGAGTCGTAAACTTCATTCCGCATGGCGTCATTCCCCTGGAATCTCTGTTTATTACCATAATGCCATTACACATAGGAAGAATTGTTGCTATACACTCAAAACAGCCACATGCCGTCATTGGGAAATTTATCAGGCTGTACGCACTTATCTGCTCAACTTTCTGGCGTGATGCCTTATTTACAAAATCAGTAATTCCTTTCCACTGTCCAAGAACAGGCTCCGTACATTCTCCCTTTATAATAGGCTGATTCGGACCCGTAGGATTGATCTCAAAAGAAGCCTTACAGTCAAGCCAGTTATACGCACCGCACATTCCTACACGTTCAGGGGTAATGATGCATACATGGCTGGGAGCAAAAGATTGACACAATGTACATGAATAATAGGTTTCTTCCGTTTCATCGGTCATGCCTTCAACTCTCTCATCTCTCTTTTTATATACCTTTTTTGAGAGTTCTAACACTTCTTTGACTTTTTCTTCATCTGTATAAATTTTAACCTGAACTTTATCGACAATACCTCCAAAATCCTGATGGTACTTGGCATGCATGGCCGTGCCAAGGTGTTTGAGCAAAAATCCTTTTTCAACAGCGGCTTTGCCCACCCTGATCCACATAATGTTTCTCTGTCCAATGTGCATTATACCCTGAACATAATTGACGAGATGATGGATCTGGCGTTCTAATATCGGCTCAAAATCCGACTGCATCTGCCGGCCGGCCACCTCAATCAGCATTGCAAATGGAAGCTTATCCCCCTCTTTAATCTGATCAAGGTCAGGTCCGATCATCTCAATCTTTCCGTCTTCCACCTCTGACATATCTTTTGAAACCGTCAGTTCGACTCCCATAGTTCTCCCACCGCCGCATTCAAAATAAAGGTCATCCTTGCGGATACGCTCTCCCTCAAATGCAGGGCCGTATGACATAGGGATATCAACTTTGGTGATGGAAACCTTAAGACCGCGAACTTCAACAGCCCTAGCCACAATCTTATCGTGGGCAACGTTACTGACCACATGTTCGTATGTACAAATTCCTGTCGGGAGAACTTCAGGAATCGGGGTGTCAGCTATAGTCGGGAATCCCCAGTTGATGGCTCCGGCCGCATTGGCGTACCATTCATCGGTTACTGTCCCAAGAGGCATTGCAAAGGCAAATACCCTGTCTTTATTATAATAAAGGTTTCCCTTAAAATCTCCGGGCTTAACTCCGCCAAAGGACATGGCAACACGTGTTGCAAATCCTATGGCAAACACGGCTGCCCTGTAACTTGGTCCAAAAGAGACCAGCCTGGTAGGCCAACCGATCTGGATACCTTCTTCCACAAGTTGTTCCGACATTGTTTTGCCTTCATGGTCACCGCACATGAATACATAAAGATTTTTTTCCTGAAGTTCTATTGCAATCTTTGCAGCAATCTCATTGGATGGAGCAGCACCCAATATCGCAGCAAACCCGGGTGCGCTGCCATCAACAAATTCCACACCTCGTTTTCGCATGATAACGTCGTCAGCAGCTCCCAGCCATATATTGTCGGGACTCGGATCCTCTGCCTTTGTATAAAAATCAGGCTGCTCCAGATATAGTATCGCCTCAATGATCTCTTCTGCAAAATAGGTAGCCATGCCTGCTTCAAGCGCCGGAGCCAGGTAGGGAAGCCAGACCTTATCACTTACAGGCGGCGGAACAAGCTCTTTGCACTTATCCAGTATCTGACGAACATCTTTCAATGTCTCTACCGGGATTCCAAGCATTCCGTAAATAATCGGAAGATAATACGTTGTATTCGGAAAGCCTATCTCTTGATCAGGCCCCCATTTTTTCAATACTTCCTCATATTTTTCCTCTGCCATACCCACAATTTTGTGGGCACCTCGAATTGCTGCCGAACAAATTATCTTAGACACTGTTTATCCCTCTCATAATGTTAGCTCATGGCTTATAAGCAAAAAGGAAATTTCTTCGTATCACTGATACGTATGAGCTTCAGGTGTGATCAAATTCAAAACAGGAAACTGTTTGAGCGTATTAGATATCGTTAAGAAAGAATCCAGTATAAAATGCTGTTTTTTGTATGGCTGTTTACTCAATTACCACAATTTCTTTATAGTTGTGGACGATTCTTTCTTTACGATATCTTATGCGTGAGTTTTTCATGGTTTGAATTTGATCACACCTGAAGCTTATGCGTATCAGTGTTATAAAATTTCTAGTTCCCGGGCATTAAATCTTTAATTGATTCTTTGACCAGACTAATCGCCTCCGGATGTCTCATCACCAGAATATCAGCTCCGGCAAGGAGTACACACTGAGCTGTTAATGCTTCCATCAATATTCCTCTTTTTTTCACATCTCCGAGCAGCGGTGCTTCCGATTCAGAAACTTTAACCTCTTTTGTTTTCCACACTTCTCTGGCAAGATTAGAAAGAATTGGAAACTGAAGTCTTTCATCTTCCTGAATCAATGCTGCCATTCGAATACGTTCCATTACACTGTAACAATATTCAAGTCCATATCCCAAAGCACCGGTTGACGGATCAATAATAATTTTTTCATCCGGCACATTTAAATTCCCTAAAAGGATATTAAGCTGTTTGGCAAGATTTATATCAATTGGCGTTGAAGCAACCACAGCATGCTTATAGCCGATAGCTGTTGCTCCAATCGCACGATAGTTCCCTTCTGCAACAGGACCTATAATTAAGTCCCTGCCTTCGCAAACCTCGCAAACCGCCTTTAATACATCAGTATCCTTATCAACATTGCCACATCCCAAGACAATCATGGGGACATCCACTGCATCAGAGACTTCTTTAGTGATTCTCGCGGCCTCATCGGCTGTAATGTCTTTATCATTAGGATCGGTGCCGGCCAGTTGAAATGCAATCATTTCAGCCCCATATGTGTCAACACACTTACGAGCCCATGCCGCAGGATCCTTAATAACGTCAGCAAACGGTTCCAATGCCGTCTCCGGCCAGTCTTCGGGTTCGCTGTCATAAACTTCCATTGCTATCCTCGGAGGACAAGGCATTTCACCTTCAAACAAATGAAACGGATAACACGATTCACCACCAACAGTAACGGTATTTCCTTCCTGTCCCAACGGAATTTCCCTTATCTTTCCAGCGTAAGAAACCTTTGGTACCTCAAAACTCATTATTCTTTCCCCCTTATATAGTGTCTGAACGAAAACTATGTTCAGACACAGTGTTAAGTTTTAGGTTTTAAGTTTTAAGTTAAAAAAAGAACGCAATCTCAATTTCGGGATTTTTGTTCAAACACTATTTATGCGCCTGTTTGTGGAAGCTATTTCGTTCCCATTCTCGGATCCCTAAAACTTAAAACCTAAAACCCAAATCTCATACATCCAGCCTTGGCATCAGTCCTGCCTTTTCCACAATGTCCGGAACAATATCTTCCCAGGCAACAGCCATTATATGAACACCATGAATTCCCTTAATCTCTTTGATTTTTTCAATAATTTCCAGGCATATTTTTATGCCCTCTTCTTTTGCATCTTTTGCATTCGCCATTCGATCAATCAGTTCCTTGGGCACACTCAATCCTGATACATTATTTTTCATATAACGGGCCATACCAACGGACTTTACAGGTATTACTCCTGCCAGAATATGAACATTTTGATCCAGGCCACGGTCCCTGACCATATCCATCCATCTGATAAATTTAGGAACATCAAAAATAGCCTGAGTCTGAATAAAATCTGCACCAGCCTTAATCTTCTTGGCAAGACGGGTAACACGAAATTCAAAAGGATCAGCAAAAGGATTAGCCGCTGCTCCAAGGAAAAGCGGCACATCTCCGGATATATCATCTCCGGATAAAAATTTCTTTTCATCACGCATACGTTTTAATGTTTGAAGAAGCTGCATAGAATCAATATCATATACACCCTTGGCTGTGGGATGGTTGCCGAACTTCTGATGATCACCGGAAAGACATAATACATTTCGAATCCCCAGCGCAACAGCCCCCAGAATATCGCTCTGAATAGCAAGACGGTTTCGATCCCGCACGACCATCTGCATTACCGGCTCTACGTCAACCTGTTTTAAAAGAACACACCCGCTCAGGCTTGACATTCGAACGATTGCCGTCTGGTTATCAGTCACATTCAAGGCATCGCAATGCGATTTAAGAAGTTCTCCTTTTTTCTGAATCACCTTTGCAGATGTGCCCTTTGGAGGACCACATTCAGCAGTAACGGCAAACTGTCCGCTGGATAATATTTTTTCTAGATTACTGCCCGATTTCATAATCATTGATCTTCCTTTTACTGTTCACGGTTGTCGGTTCACGGTTGTCGGTTCACGGTTTTTTCAATAAGCTATGTAACAACTGAAACATTTTAATGTAAACTGTGAACTGTAAACCGTAAACTGTTTACCGCGGTATTGGTCCCAAAGTTCTGACTGTCTCTGTTATTTCTCTAACCAGCTCGCAAAACCTGTGGGCTTCAGCGGCTGCCAGATTATACATCTCCAATCTTTCTTGTTCTATTGATAGCTTGCCAAGTAATTTTTTAACATATTGAACTCGCTTCCTTGCCCGGAGACTTCCAGTCGAATATTCGCAATTTTCTTCGAGGCATCCCATCAAACAGACGCCATCCGCCCCGTTTTCCAAAGCCTTAAGAATATGTATTGTTCCGACTGCTCCTATGCAAGATACCTTAATTATCTTTATACTATGCGGATACTGCAATTTTGCCGATCTTGCCAAATCAACTGAGCAAGAGGGGCAGTACTTACAACAAAAGACAAGAATTAAAGGTTCAAAGTTATCTGCCATTGGATATATTCTGTTTACAGGTTCAGGGTTCAAGTGAAATTGCCTCAACTGGGCATTCAACAACACAAATACCGCACCCACGACATTTTGCCGGCTCAACATATGGCTTGCCCATACCATTTATGATCACCGCTCCGGAAGTACAAATCCTGGCACATGTCAGACATGCGACACATAATTTCAGATCAATTGATGCGACTTCATTACTCGTTGCAATGTGTTCTTTAGAAAGAACCGTCACAGCCTTGGCTGCTGCTGCCTGTGCCTGAGAAATAGCTTCATCAACAGGCTTTGGATAATGAGCAAGGCCGGCCAGATAGATACCCTTTGCAGAAAATTCAACTGGTTTAAATTTTTTATGGGCTTCCTTAAAAAAACCATCTTGATCAACAGGCAGCTTAAACAGCCTGCCCAGGTTTTCATTATTCCCGGGAACAATGGCTGTCTGCAAAGTTATAAAATCAGGTTGAATTATTATATGTTCTCCAAGAAGATTATCAAGGATTTGAACTTGCAGCCCGCCATCCCGGTCTTCTTCCACCACCGGCCTGTTATTATGATTATATCTGACAAATACTATCCCTTGCTCCCTGGCCTCTGTGTACAAATTTTCTGTTAATCCGTATGTACGCATATCCCTGTAGAGGACATATACTTCCATATCCGGATTTGTGTTTTTAAGTTCCAGGGCATTGCGAAGGGCATTAGAACAGCAGATTTTACTGCAATATGGCCTTTCCGGTTCCCTTGAGCCGACACAAAGTATGAAGACCCAAACATTTGCCTTCTTGATCACATCCGGTTCTTCGGATAACATTTTATCTAACCGGAACCAGCTTAAAACACGGGGATTCTTTCCATAAAGATATTCATCAGTTTTAAGCGGATTTGCCCCTGTTGATATAATTGTAACGCCATGCCTGATATCTTTTGTTTTACCTGAAGATAAACCCAAAGATAAACCCGAAGATAAAATTGATATCGTGGACTTGAAATTACCTGCATATCCATCGGTATCCCTGACCTCGGAATTGAGATAGATATCAATGAAATCATGATTTTCAACCCTGGCTACAAGTTCCTTAACATAGGATTTTACATCTTCGCCCTTAAAAGTTTTCCTCAGTTTAAGAGCATGCCCACCAAGCTTATCGGTTTTTTCTATCAGAAATACATTGTATCCCTGATCAGCCAGACACAGGGTGCTTACCATGCCTGATACACCGCCGCCGACAACAAGCCCTGCCGCTACCGGCTTCTGCCCTGTCTTTGCAACTGACACATCTAATGGCGCTGTGTAACGCAATTCGGCAATGTTCAGCAATGAAGCACAGGCTGCTGCACCGGCCTCAGTTATTGATTCGGAAATATCTTTTGGAGCATTAAAAGCCCCGCATACATAGATGCCGGGTATAGATGTGTTAACCGGTGTAAAACTGCCGGTTTCCACAAAATTATTTTTGTCAAGACTAATACCCAGACCGCGAGCCAACTTAACAGCATCTCCGGAAGGTTCCAGGCCAAGCGAAAGAACAACCATATCGTATATTTCTTCAGAGATCTTTCCCTGTTCATCAGCATAACGAATTAAAAGATCATCTGTACCGTCCACCGGTATAACGCTATTTACCCCGGATCGGACAAAACGAACTTCATCCTCGTCTTTTGCACGGTTGTAGTACCTTTCATGGTCTTTCCCGCATACACGCATATCCATAAAAAAAATAGAGGTATTCAACATTCTGTTCTGTCGTCTCGCAAGACTTGCCTGTTTAACAGCATACATGCAACAAACCGTTGAACAATAATCATGTTTAATATCTCTTGATCCTATACACTGAAGCCATGCAATGTTTCTCGGCTTTTTTCTATCAGAAGGCCGTATCAAATGACCTCCACATGGACCATCTAAGCTCATGATCCTCTCAAATTCCATGCTTGTTATAACATTTGGAAATTTAATATATTCGCAATATGATGGAACTTCTGAGTCAAAACCTGTAGCAAGAATAACTGATCCGACATTAAGAGTAATGGTTTTTTCTTCTTCTCCAGAACTGGTATGCTGAATTATTGTTGCATGAAAATTTCCTGAATCACCCTTTATATTTTTAACTTCGGATAAAGTTAATACCTCTATATTTGCACGTGAAATACACTCTATATATTCATTATGCCTGATACAAAAAGGACAGTCGTTTACAGGATATGTTTTATCAAGTTGCGCTGTTTTGCCGCCGATAAACGCAGACTTCTCAATTAAATAAACAAAACACCCTGAATCAGTTAGATCAAGACATGCCTGGATACCGGCAATGCCCCCACCAACTACTAATATAGATCTAACCGTAGAAAACATTTTTTACGCTGTAAGATCCTTTCTCACAATCTTCCGCGTTCCTCCATGCCCGCTAACACCCCAGTCTTTAACGGGAAATATTTCTTCTAATTTTTCTAATTGATTTAGAGTTTTTAAACGATCAATAATTAGTTGCCATACGCAATCAACGTCAGGACTGATTTCGCATTTGCCATTTACAGATCCACCACAAGGGCCATTCAACAACCCCTTGGAACACCTCGCAATGGGACACAATCCTCCTGTCCTGTCCAGAACACAATCTCCGCATCCGGCACAACGTTCCGACCAGATACCCATTTCCTCGGTCAAGCCCATAAAGGTGGTATTAATACCCGGCAATATTACTTTGTCAGGATACCTTTCCGCCATGGCTTGAACACCTACACCACAGGCAAGAGAAAGAACCGCATCACAGTCGGCAACCATGTCCTTAACAGAATCTAGGAACTCAAAATCACATTGCCGCAAAATTGCTTCCTCTATGATTTCAATGTCCTGACCGGCCATTTTCCTGTCCATACGAATCATTGATGCCAGAATTTCCACCTCACGTTTACCTCCGGCAAAAGAAATGGCAACGCAGGTCTGACAACCCAATACCAGGATGCGTTTATAAGCACCGATCATTTTTTTGATTTCGCCAAAGTCCTTCTGCTGTCCTACAATCATAAGTTTTTTACCTTCCGACCTTCCGTATATATAAGTCCACAGGGGGCAGTATCTTTTTTTACAGATTCATCATTCCCAGCTCCCTAACCCCTAACCCCTGACCCCTAATCCCTGCCCTAATCCCTTGAGTACCACATATCCTGAAACACCGCTCAGCTTCAAGTCTGGCCTGCTGCTCACTGAAACCTGAATCAATCTCTTTAAAACTGTTTCTTCTCTCGGCAATTGAAAGGCGCTGCATTTGTTGTCTTTCTGCAAATTTTACATTCTGCGGTTCAAACTCAATACTATTCCATTTATGAGAACGACCTGAATTAATGTCCTCTCCTCTAAGATAGCGATCAATGGATATAGCAGCCTTTTTCCCGGAGGCAACTGCCTCTACTACAGAACGTGCGCCATAAGAAGCATCACCGCCGACAAAAATTCCCGGAATATTGGTTTCAAGAGTAAGGGGATCTTTAACTACAGGACCCATTGGAGACACCTTAAGACCCGGTGCTCCTTCGGCAAAAGACATATCACAGGCATGCCCTATAGATAACAACACGGTATCAGCTTCAAGTGTCATTAATTCAGTCTCATCATATTGAGGATTGAAACGGCCATTTGCATCAAAAACAGTGGTGCAGCGTTTGAATTCAATGTTCTTAACATGCCCGTTTTTTCCTGTAAAACGCCTTGGTCCCCAATTGTTTATTATAGTTATTCCCTCATCCAGCGCATTTTTTATCTCATATTCCCAGGCATGCATTTTTTCACGAGCCTCAAGACACACTATCCAAACGTCCTTTGCCCCGCTTCTAAGAGCAGTAAGAGCAACATCGATGGCCACATTTCCGCCGCCTATTACTACTGCTCTTTTACCAATACTTACATTACCTTTAAGAGAAATATCTTTTAAAAAATCAATGCCATGAATTATTCCTTCAAGATTCTCTCCTTTAACATTCAAACCGCGGCTGACATGACGACCCACAGCAATAAAAAATGACTTATAGCCGTCATTTTCAAGACTTTCAATTGTTATATCTTTTCCGAACGTTACACCTGTTTTTATCTTTACACCAATATCAATAATAGTTTTTATCTCTTTCCTGAGAATATCACGGGGAAGACGATATTCCGGAATACATACAGCCATCATACCGCCTGCCACCGGCAGCTTTTCAAAAACCGTCACGGGATATCCCTTAATAGCAAGAAAATATGCCGCACTTAAACCAGCAGGGCCGGCACCTATAACAGCCACTTTTTCTTCTTTTTTTTCTTCTGTTTCAGGAACATAGTTAGTGTCTTCTGCAAGGTCGGTGTCAGATAGAAATCGCTTAAGATACATAATAGCAACCGGTTCATCCTCTTTCCCCCTGTTGCACTTGTTTTCACACGGATGCTGGCATATACGCCCGCAAATAGAGGGAAAAGGCATTTCCTCTTTGATCAGTTTCAGACCATCTCTGTATCTTCCTGCTGCAATCATTTCAATAAATCCATGAATGCTGATATGAGCCGGACATGCAGCTTTGCAGGGAGCGGTCCCGAACTTTTTAAATGCATCAACAGCAACATAATTATCCCTTACAGCTATAGTCTGTAGGGTATCCATAAGTTTACTCAGGTGGACACCCTGAGGGCAGGAAAATCTACAGGATTCGCAGTGAGAACAATACCAGATGTTTTCAGAGGAAAGAACTCGTTTTTTTAGTCCAAGAATAATCATATGTATGATTTTTCTTGGATCATATCCGGAACAGGCATTACTAACAGGACAGGCTGCAATACATGCCCCGCATGTAAAACAATGTTTGATAAGTTCATTCCCCGGAACATTGGCGATTTCAAATTTAAACGCCGGATCCAGGTCTCTATTACTTATTGTCAAATCAAAGACCTCTTCGCTGGTTGCTGGTTGCTGGCTGCTCGTCCTCAACAAGCAACGAAGCAAATACTATTTCCTCTTTAACTGGCTGGGACCTAATATTTTGATTCGCTCAGTCATATCCTTAGCGACATCAATAAATCCCTTATTCGGCTCACGGGAAATCATATACATCTTAATACGTGAAGGGTCTAAGTTCAACTGTAAAAGAACATTTTTTACATAATTTACTCTATTCGATGCAACCTGACTTCCTTTAATATTGTGACAAGTATTTTCCAAACACCCGGCTACGTAGACACCATCTGCTCCTTCTTCAAACGCTTTTAATAAACGGCTTATGCTGATGCTGCCACTGCATGGAACTATTTCCAAGCGAACATTCTCCGGGAATCCCAACTTAGATAGATTCTCCAGATCCTGTGAACATGCATAAGCTGTGTAGTGACAACAAAATGCCACGATATCGGGTTCTCTTGAATTGTCCGGCTGCTCTGCCTGATGTAATAAGTCAAACAAACTAAACCGTTTGACATCTTCCGATATTTTCAACTCAATAGCTTTAACAGGGCACCCGGCAACACAGATTCCGCATGCCACACATTTAAGCGGTTCAATATGGACAACTCCCTTTCCGGTCTCAATGCTTGGAGCAAAAAATGGACACAAACGCACACAGGTCAGACAGCCCACGCAACGCTTTTCATCCACAACGGCAAGCTTGCCCATTTCACTTAAAGTATTTTCATTTACATATCCATCCTGCAATGCCAATATCTTCAAGGCTTTAACAACATCATTAAATCGAACATTCTGTGGACACACAAATTCACAAGTACTACAACCAGTGCAATACCAGAGCAAATCAGACGAAAGCAGCTTTTTTTTCAGGCCGAGAGATATCATATGAAGAATTTTTCTGGGATCAAATTCAGGTATTATCTGACTGACAGGGCAGACACCGGTACAACTGCCGCATGCAAAACATTCTTTGACATTCTCACCATCCGGAAGTTCTGCTACTTCAAATTTAAATTGAGGATCTAAATCTTCTTTATATATTGTCATAATTTCCTGGTCGTTAAGTGCCTAAAGACACCCATCACCCGCTGCTTTGGAGCAGAACAAAAAGCTGCCTGGTGCGTGGGCTTGTTAGCATAAAGTTTTATTTTTCAACAGGATTGACAACTTCTAATTTTTCAATCCAATCAAAATCTTTAACGTTGGCTGTTGCCAATTTCAGGTTATGTATTAATGCAGTAGCGGCAATCAGCGCATCACCCAAAGACATTTTACGCTGTTGGCGTAAGCTAATAGCTTGCTCAATAATGGCATTGGATACAGATAATATCGGCAAAATTTGGAATAATTTTTCCAGTTTTTGCTGATTTTCAGGTGTTAGTTTATAATACCCCAAAACCTCAACTTTGTTGATGACAGAGACCACGGGTTTCTTGTGTGCAATAAAACGCCGAACATGCTCATAGTTCGGTTCCGCAGCGTAAATCACAATATTGCTATCAAGCAACATTAGTTGCTCCTGAAGGGTAAAGCGCGATCCTGACGAATTTCACGCTGCCATGTTACGGGGTCACTGATTCCAAGTCCTCCACTATCAGCAATTTCTTGTAAAATATCAGATAGTTGCTGCCCTATTGCTTTTTGTTTATCAGAAACATGAGGGAATTGGCAAATAATTTTGAATGCCAATTCTATATAACGATCATCTAAGCGATCAATTTCAGCTTTTACTTGCTCTCTTGCAATCATTATAAACCCATTCCTTTACGAAAAAGTGAATTATTTTTTACCTGATTAGGCTAATATGCTAACGAAATACTTCACGCTTTAATTGTTAAAGCTCTACTATCAAAACACTCTGTCACTAACCAAACATATTGGCTTTCGGCGGATTAGCTTCGCTTAATCCACCCTACAAACTAATCCCCGATCCCTGACAACTTGCCATCAGTTTCAACCACTAATCCCTTTTTACTGAATGCAGCTACATATTTTTCAATATCTGTTCCGGATACCCCTGTCTTTTTGGTCAACTCGTCAAAAGAAATCGGCCCCTCATTTTGTATGCGAAGCAAAGTCTCATTTTTATCTATCTCGGTACCTATTGATTTTGTCAGCTTCTCATTGACCTTATCCTTTATGATCTGATCAGAATAATCGCCTTGTTTACGGAATCCTTTTGTAAGGTTGCCAAGCCCTGTCCGCAATTTTGCTTTCTCAAGCGCACTTCTCGCAGCCAAAAGTTTGATCTGCAAGTCATCCTTAACGCCTTCGGATTCTCCCAAAGGACCAATGGACTTGATTCTATCTGTAAAATCAGTGATCAATTTTACAAATCGCGGGCCCTCGGCTGCTGAAGCCCATTCTAATACAAAACGGCCGCTATCAATACCGATCTTTGCCAATATCTTCCTGACAAATTCTTCCATTATCATGGCATCGTAATTACCAACCTGGTAATGACATTCTCCAAGATGTCAGCCACCCACAAAGACACCATCTGTTCCAACACAAAAGGCATCTATAATAAAAAGTGGATCCATTCTTCCTGTACACATCATGCGAATCGTTCTAACATTCGGCGGGTATTGATACCGTGACACACCCGCTGAATCTGCGGCAGCATAACAACACCAGTTACACATGAATCCAAGTATTTTAGGCTTAAACTCCTGCTCCTCCATCAATTCTAACCTCCAAATGCCTTTATCTGAGACCTGATCTGTTCGGTTGTAAAACCGCCCATAGATATAGCCAGTGTTGGACAATGGGATGCACAAATCCCACAGCCTTTACAAGAGGCGGAAATAGTTTCCGCCTTTTTCTTCTTGCCTGCCTTAACCATTTGAATCGCCTGATACGGGCAAAGGCTTACACAAAGACCGCACCCAATGCAAATTTCAGGATTCACTTTAGACACAATCGAATCCGCTGACACGACACCTTTTGCCAGAGGCAAAGCTGCCTTGCCGGCAGCGGATTTTGCCTGAGCAATACATTCATTAACCGGTTTCGGGGAATGGGCAAGACCGCACATGAATATACCGTCAACAGCAAATTCAACCGGACGGAGCTTGACATGTGCCTCCAGGAAAAATTTATCCTTTGTCACAGGAACTTTGAGAATCTTTGACAGGCTGTCAACATCATTCGGTACTATTCCAACGCTCAGTACGAGAAAATCCGGCTCAAGGGTAATATCATCATCAAGCATTTCATCAAAAAAGGTAACGGAAAGCTTGCCGTCAGTGTCGGTTGCAACAGGAGCTTTTTCCTTGTCATAATTGACAAAAACAACTCCTTTTTCTCTTGCCTTTTTATAGTAATCTTCCATAAACCCGTAAGTACGTATATCCCTGTAAAGGATATAAATATTGGCATTCGGGTATTTATGTAGAATCCGCAACGCATTT
>Ga0255366_10152_pt1 | contig 13279 bp, 16 predicted proteins | sample ANMaggSeSYBR01C4_FD_182086 | JGI IMG/M metagenome (GOLD analysis project Ga0255366, IMG submission 182086) | Sediment cell enrichment communities from methane seep in Santa Monica Basin, California, United Staets - ANME aggregate JGI... | ecosystem: Environmental > Aquatic > Marine > Cold seeps >... | reverse complement strand
GATCATCTGGTGATTGCTACTGGCAGTACACCTTTTGTCCCGCACATCCCCGGAATTTACTTTAGCGGCGTGTTCACCCTGCATACGTTGTCTGACGGCATGAGCATCGAAGCTGCTATCAATGATAACAGTAAAGCAGTGGTCATCGGTGCGGATGGGATCGGAATCGAAGTTGCAGCATCACTCTCCAGGAGAGGGATTGATACCCCACTGATTGAAAACCTGCCCCAGGTGCTTCCATTGACCCTTGATCCTGATATTGCATCATTCGTAGAGCAGCATCTTATCTCAATGGGTATCAGGGTAATGACAGGTACTATTGTGGATTCCGTGAATGGACATGAAAGGGTAGAATCGGTCACTGCAGTGGGTGAAATACTGCCAGCTGATATTGTTATTGTCACTTCCGGACTAAAGCCCTTAATATCGGTTGCCAGGGAGGCTGGATATGATATAGGTCCCACGGGCGGCATTGTGACCGATGAGCGACTGAGGGTAAGCATGAATGGAGAGTTCCAGGAAAATGTTTATTCAGGTGGTGAGTGTGCCCAGGTGTTTGATCTCATCACTGGTTCACCTGTCATCAGCAGTCTGGGTTCAGCTGCCCGGCGAATGGCACGGGTTATTGGCGAGAACCTTGCCGGTAAGGAGACGATCTATCCACCTACATTAAGCCCGGGTGTGGTGGTGGCAGGGCATCTGGTGGCAGGTTCGGTGGGTATAACCTCACATACGGCAAAAGTTCATGGCATTAACATAATCAGCGGCAGTTCAAATGGATATACCAGGGCCGGTTATTATCCGGGTGCTAAGCCCTTGTTCATTAAACTACTGTTCTCAAAAAAGAAGCTTGTAGGTGCACAGGTAGTGTCGGGTGAGGGTGTTAAGGAGAGGATCGATGCTCTTAGCCTTGCCATACGTATGTATGCAGAAGTTGACGACCTGCTGGGTTGGGAGACCTCATACTCGCCGCCGGTTTCCATGGTCATCGACCCGGTAACGTTTGCGGCCGATGATGCAAAAAATAAGATGGAAGGTATAGCTTGATCCGGATTGACGGGTCCTGCGGTGAAGGCGGCGGCCAGATCATACGCACGGCTGTTGCACTTTCTGCTGTTACAGGAAATGAGGTAACCATCAGCAATATCCGCAGGAACAGACCGAAACCCGGACTGAAGGCTCAGCACATGAGTGCCATCAGGACTGCCGCTGACATGACCGGTGCCCGGATATCGGGACTGATGCCTGGTTCCACTGAACTCACGTTTTGCCCTGGTGACATCCAGGGCGGTCATTACAACATTGATATCGGTACGGCAGGCAGTATCACACTACTTATCCAGTGCCTGTTGCCTGTTGCCTCGGCAGCACAGGAATCCGTAACACTGGATATTACAGGCGGCACCGATGTGGCATGGTCGCCTCCTATTGACTGCATGGCCCATGTGCTGGTGCCAGTACTTGCAGCTATGGGATTAAAGTGCAGTATTGAGCTGTACAGGCGGGGTTACTATCCCAGGGGCGGCGGAAGGGTCACTGCTATTATTCACCCGTCAGCTTTGCGGTCAGTGGAGCTGGGTAAAGTAAAAGAGACGGATACGAATAAGGAGATAGGAAAGGAGAATAAGAACGAGAAAGAAAAGGAAATCGGGAGTGAGATGGGGAAGAAGAAAGAACCCTGTACAGTTTCAGGCATATCACATAGTTCCAACCTGCCGCTCCATGTGGCCCGGCGCCAGGCTGATGCGGCGGCGGCAGCACTGGAAAAAGCAGGCTATAGTTCATCCATTGATACATGGGCAGCCAATTTCCCATCTACCGGCAGCGGGATAACCCTGTGGTGCGGGTATACCGGTGGCAGTGCCCTGGGCAAGCGGGGGCTGCCTGCCGAGAAGGTTGGTAGGGCTGCTGCTGGAGAGATAATTACAGAACTGGACTCATGGGCGGCGGTGGACGTTCACCTTGCCGACCAGTTAATTCCGTACATGGGGCTTGCCGGGGGCGGGAGTTTCACTGTGCGGGAGGTATCGGAGCATACTAAGACGAATATCTGGGTGGTGGAACAGTTCCTGGATGTGGAGTTCAGTATAAAAGAAAAAAAGGATGTTTTCAAAATATCATTATGATTCTGGCTAGACGATTTCCAGATATTCGGGCGGTATCTCCTCAGACAGGACGATAAAATCGTTCACCACCATAATTTCCACACCACTATCCATAGCAGCAGAGGCATCCACCTTGAAGATAACCGGATTCTCAGTATGAACACTGGCAGCCTCCACTGCCTTCTCATAAGTGGAACTCATGTGCACATACCTCTGGCGTACAGGCCTGATACCCATTTCCTGTATCATATCTGCCTCTTCCTGGCTCGCACCGAAATATACAAACTCCAGGTCGTTCTCAGGAAAATCCAGGTCAATGTCAACAGAGTGTCCGTATCTGGCCCTGATATTCTGGCCTGATATCTGGTACCTGTCCTTCTTATCCGATTCCACCATTGCCATCAACCTGTTGTAGGATGCCCATGGATACCTTGTCATCATAACATCCACCAGCAGATCAATATCTACCCAACCATGCTGGCTCATGGCCAGCCCCAGGTCATCCGGGAAATGCCGCAATGCTCCGGAAAGGAACCGCCCCATCCGTTCGGTGCGCTCATCATCCAGCACATAACTGCCGGCCTCGCCGCATTGACATACTTCTCCTCTGAAAAAACCATGTTTCGGACACTTTCGTATCATACAATCAGCAATATTATTAATACATCTTATAAACCTTATGAATTGTTTAAAAAAACAATATTTATTAAAACAATGCAATAAATACATGAAACTACGATGTGAAATGCCACTGACTATCAAGAAAGAGTGTATCGTATCTGTCTGAAAATTGAAATATCGGGAGAAATACAACTGACGTTAAAAGCAATATTCGAACCGGAATCTATAGCTGTTATCGGGGCATCGGCAACATCTGGTAAATGGGGTTATACCATACTGAAAAACCTGTTGGGCAATGGGTTTCACGGCCCTGTATATCCTGTGAACCCGAAGGCAACGGACATCTTTGAGCAGACATGTTATCCTTCTGTGCTGGATATACCAGGTCCTGTTGATCTGGCAGTGATCGTTGTACCTATATCCCATGCACTTGCAGTAACAGAAGAATGCGGCCAGAAAGGAATTAAAGGTATTATCATGGTCACTGCAGGGTTCAGTGAAGTGGATGGGGAAGGGAAGCAGCTTGAAGAGCAGTTGATGAGGATTGTCGACCGATATGGCATGAGGCTTATCGGCCCGAATACAATGGGAGTGGTCAATGCCCATGCAGGCATGAATGCCAGCATTATCTCTAAACTACCTGCAAAGGGTGGCATATCCTTTATCACCCAGAGCGGTACATTGGGACTGGCCCTGGCCGACTGGACAATGGAGATGGGGATCGGCCTGAATATCGTGGTAAGCACTGGCAACAAGGCCAATATTGATGATGTGGACTTATTGGAATATCTTGCTGATGACAAACTAACAGATGTGATAGCCATGTATATCGAGGGTATCAATCACGGCCGGGAGTTTATGGAACTGGCCAAGGGCATATCCAAACCAATTCTGGCGGTAAAGACCGGCCGGACCCGGAGCGGTTCAAAGGCCGTATTTTCACATACAGGTAGTCTGGCAGGTTCGGATGATGTTTACAGTGCCGCTTTTAAGCAGGCAGGTATTATCAGGATTGAGAATATTGACGATCTTTTTGATTCTGCACTGGCCCTTTCGGTCCAGCCCGCACCCGAGGGCAACAGGGTGGGAATAATTTCCAACGGTGGTGGTGCCAGTATCATAGCATCTGATACCTGTGAACGCCTGGGTCTGACAATACCGGTCCTTGAGCAGGGAACAAGAGCCAGGATCAAGGAACTGGTTCCAAAATTTGCATCATACAGCAATCCGGTAGATACGGCTGGACTGGCGTCCTACAAGACCTATAACGGTATCGTCAAACATATGTTGCGCGACCCCAATATCGATGCGTTGATCGTGATCTATGTGCATACAGTGATGTGGGATTCACGTATCCCGGCAAATGCTATTGTAGATATCCACCGCGGTAGATGTCTTAAACCAGTAATAACATGCTGGCTTGGAGGTGCGGGCACAGAAGCGGGGATAGATATCCTGAAAGCTGGCGGTCTTCCCAATTACCCTGTGCCTGAGAGGGCTGTCAAGGCCCTGGCATCCCTGGTGAAGCATCATGGGTTTTTGGAGAAGGTGAAGGAATGAATGAATGGAAATGAAAAACGGCTCTGGAAATTATTAAGTGACTGGAATATTCCCGTACTCACAATGGCTTTGGCATCTTCTGCCGGGATGGCAGTGGAAGCGGCCAAAACCCTGGGTTATCCTGTTGCAATGAAACTCCTTTCTCCTGATGTCACTCATAAAAGCGATGTGGGCGGGGTTATACTTGACCTGGATTCGGATAAGGAGGTTAAGGATGCATATAATGGGATGATGGAGTCTGTAAAACAGCAACTGCCAAGAGCCAGGATCGAAGGAGTAGTACTTCAGAAGATGGCAGGACCCGGACTTGAAGTGATCGTCGGTGCCAAACTGGACCCTCAGTTCGGTCATGTGATCATGTTTGGCCTGGGTGGTATATTTGTGGAGATATGCAGGGATGTTTCCTTTAGGGTTACGCCCGTTGACAGGGATATGGCACGTGAGATGGTATTGGAGATTAGGGGCAGTCCCATCATTGAAGGTGCAAGGGGCAGGGAATTAGCTGATCTGGAAGCCATTATTAATGTGATCACTGCATTATCCTCTATGCTTGAGAAGAATCCTGATATCACTGAGATTGACATTAACCCGTTGATAGTCTATTCCCGGGGGTCGGTAGCAGTGGATGCCAGGATGCTTACAGGATAAGTGAATATTGGTTTTTCAACTGGTTTATTAGTAAAATATATGTAGAATAGCCGAAAGGTATTATATTCATATTGATTTCAGTGAAGTGGCACAATGGAAAATAACGATGTAGTATTTATCGGTAATAAACCAGTGATGAACTATGCACTTGCAATGGTAACCCAGTCTAACGGCGGTGCCAATAATGTAATTATCAAGGCACGCTACAGGGCCATTTCAAGAGATGTTGATCTCAATCGTTATACCCCACAGCTCTGCTGTGGGGAGCTTCATTTTGCGGAAGTGGTTAGAAACAATTTCCTTGATGGTGTAAAATTGAAGGACAATCTCATATACACAGAAAAGGTAACATCGGACTGCGGCGAATCCAACGTATCAGCAATGGAAATAACAATCGGAAAGTAGGATTATTTTATAATTTATTCCCCGGAGCATTTGGTTCCATGAAAAAAGAGATACTACCTGACACCCTGGATTATGACGGCTCCCAGATTGAGCCGCTGTGGGCCTACTCTAAAGGTATTTCTGGGGACAGCATTGTATTGTTCAGGGGGGCTATGGATATTCCGGATTCAAATATCAAGGACTTGGAAGACCTGCAGAATAACCTGGCCATCAGGGGCGGGGACATGCTGCACTTTATAGTGGAGCGGTTCAATTCACCTGGCAGCATCAGGCTTGCATATTATATGCAGCGCTTGCTGGTTGTCTGTGCAAAGGATGTCCTATTACACCATGGCATAGAATCGATACGAAAAGGTGATGATCTTTTTATTGGTAATGGTAAATTGAGTGTTAGTATAGCATCAGCAGGGATTTCTTCGGAGAAAATACATTTTGGCATTAATATTTCATGTAATGGCACTCCTCCCGATGTGGAAGTTGCCTGTCTGACCGACCTGGGCATCACTGATTTTATAGGCATGGGAAAGGAGATTGTCACTGCCTTTACTGCCGAGGTCGATGACATAGAGTATGATATTGTGAAAACAAAGGGACTTTGACCGGGTCCGGCCCCAGGTTAATCCAACTTAAGAGAGGATTTTCTTATTTGGACTATAAGTTTAACCTGCTATTCTCGATAACGAAACATGGGACCACTAAAAACCCATGAACAATTCATAACATTTTTATATATAGAATTCAACTCTCAATATCGAAAAGACATATAGGTGATGATATGGAGGAGATTATTGATAATTTTATACCTGTAGCTATTTTCATTCTATTTGGTTTAGTAATACCCTTGGCAATAATGTTTATAGTAAAACAGTTATCGCCGAGAAGCACAAATCGAGCCAAGTTCACAACCTATGAAAGTGGTTCTGTACCCAGCGGTAGCGCGAATATGATGTTCAATGTTGAATATTATGCATATGCAATACTTTTTGTATTGTTTGATGTTGAATTATTATTCCTTTACCCATGGGTTACCGTTTATGTGAATGATGCTGTGATTGCAACTACACCAGGTTTTACTACAGGATTTAGCATTTTAGCGATGGTATTGTTTATGATTGTTGTACTATTGGGACTTATATATGAATGGAAGAAGGGGGTTCTGGAATGGGTGAGATAGAGCTTCCGTCGAATGTTTCGGTCACTTCTAGCAGTGCAATAAATGAGTTCATTAAAAATTCACCGCTCCAGAAAATTGTGAACTGGGGTAGAAAGAACTCTTTATGGTTCATGACCCATCCGATGGGTTGTTGCGGAATTGAACAAATATGCGTAGGTGTAGCCCATTATGATACTGACAGGTTTGGCATTATCCCGAGGTGTTCCCCGAGACAGGCTGACGTAATGATGATCAGTGGTTATGTTAGCAAGAAATACCTGCCAGCTCTGCAAAGGGTCTGGGACCAGATGTTAGAACCGAGATGGATATTGATGATGGGTGAATGTGCAATATCAGGTGGCCCCTGGTGGGAATCATACAGTACAGTCACACATCTTGATGAAATATTCCCCGTGGATATTTACATTCCCGGCTGTCCGCCAAGACCTGAAGCTCTTTTGCAGGGTTTCATTGAACTTCAGAAAAAGATCGTGGCTGAGCAAGACAGGACTGTAATACCGAATCCGGCAGATGGTGGTGAGTAAAATATGGGAGATGAAAAGATCGATAAAACCATCATGATAGAACTGTCAAATACGTTTAAGGATGCAGTTTCTGATGTGGATGTTCCATCACCTAACAGGGCGGTAGCAAGAATTGATCCAAGCAAAGTAAAAGAGATCATGCAGTTTTTACTTGACAATGGTTTCGACCATCTTTCCTGTGTATCAGGTGTGGATTATCCTCCTGATAAGATGGATGTGGTATATCATGTCACATCATATTCGGCACCGTTGGTCATAACATTAAAAGCTTCTTTACCAAGAGATGATCCGAATATTGACTCACTCTGTGGTATCTACTGGAATGCAAACTGGTATGAAAGGGAAACTTATGAGCTTTATGGGATCAAATTTAATGATTGTCCGTATATGAAGGTCTTATTATTGATAGAAGAAATGGAAGGAGAATGGCCACTGCGTAAAGATTACGCCGGGTATCCTGATCTAACATAGGTGATGAATAATGACGCATGAAGCAACTCAAATCACTTCCCCACCAAAACCATCTGAGATACTCCTGCATTTAGGACCACAGCATCCGTTGCAACCTGGTCCTTTTTTGCTTGACCTGAAGATAGAGGGTGAAACAATAAGGGAAGCCGAACTCAAGATCGGTTACATTCATAAAGGTATGGAAAAGGTGTTTGAAGACAGGACATATCTCCAGATCCTTCCGTTGACAGACAGGATCTGTTATCTTGCCTCAAATTCCAACAATGATGTCTATTGCCGTGGTGTTGAGGAACTGTTGGGCATAGAACCAACTGAGCGTGCCAAGTATCTCAGGGTATTAACTAATGAGCTTTGCAGATTACAGAGCCATCTGTTAGGAATAGGTGAATATGCTACAGATGTGGGCTTTTTGACCATGTTCATCTATATGGTCAGGGAGCGGGAAGGAGTGGTATCCCTGCTGGAAGCTATTACAGGCTCAAGACTGAACCACAATTATGCAAGGTTTGGCGGGGTAGCGAACGACCTGCCGCCAGGCTATAAGGATATGGCATTAAAAACCCTGAGCGAGCTAAAAAAACAGGTTAAATCACATGATGCGATGATGTCCAGTGATTCGATCTACCTCAGAAGGACTAAAGGTGTAGGAGTATTAACTGCCAAAGAAGCCGGCGAACTTGGAGTAGCAGGACCCCCCTTAAGGGCCACAGGTGTGGAGTATGACCTGAGGCGGATGGAACCTTACCTGGTATATGATGATCTTGATTTTAAGGTGATCACCCAGAATGACGGTGATGTATTCTCACGGGTCAAAGTACGGTTACTGGAGATACTTGAGAGTATCTACATTGTTGAGCAGTGTCTGGACCAGATGCCTTCAGGTCCGTATAAGCAGGATGTAACACCATATATCACGCGGCCCAAACCCGGAGAGGTGTATGCCCGTATTGAAGATCCGAGGGGAGAAATGGGAATGTACATAATTTCTGACGGTTCCGATAAACCATATCGTTTCAGGATCAGGGGTCCTGCTTTTGCTACGGCACAGGCACTTCCGCCATTATTGGTGGGAGGATACGTAGCTGATGTAGCAGCCATAGCAGCAAGTATGGATTCTTGTACCAGTGAGGTAGACAGGTAGGAGGTGTGATTTATGGGAATATTTGAAATTATTATGGATTACCTTGTTATTATTTTTGCACACAATCCATTTGCGCCCTGGATCAGGGGTGTTCTTGGTGGGCTTGTGATAGGAGCCGTTTTCGCTGGAGCTCTTGTAATGGTATACCTTGAGCGTAAGTTCCTGGGAGATATGCAATCCAGGATAGGTCCAAATCGGGTCGGTCGATTTGGTGTACTGCAGTTGATCGCAGATGCTATCAAACTGTTCACTAAAGAAGATATTATCCCTGCTAAGGCTGATAAATGGTTATTTATAGGTGCACCGATCGTTGCACTCACGTCAGGTTTTTTGATGGTGGCAGTCATTCCTTTTGATCTTCTTGTGATTAAGGGGGAAGAATATGCAGTGGCAGTTTCCCGAATGGATATAAGTATCCTGTATCTTGAAGCTGTGTCTGGATTGGCCATTTTTGCTACATTTATGGCAGGATGGGGTTCAAGCAATAAATATGCAGTGCTTGCCGCGTTCAGGAACGTAGCAAAGATGATCGGTTACGAAATTCCACTGGGTATTACTATTATTAGTGTGGCAGTAATGGCACATTCACTGGATATCGTGGAAATAGTGGAAGCCCAGTCAAGTATATGGTTCATTATTGCACAGCCGTTGGGTTTTGTAGTATTCTTCATAGCCTTGTTGGCTGATGTGGGACGAATTCCATTTGACCAGACTGAAGCAGAAGAAGAACTTGTCGCAGGATGGGCTACGGAATACAGCGGAATGAGATGGGGGCTGGCATTCTTTGCTGAATATCTCCATGCAGTTGTGGGTTCTTTTATTGTTGCCCTGATATTCCTGGGTGGATGGAATGGTCTTCCGATTGTTGGTAACCTATACATTCCAGGAATCTTCTGGGTAATTGCCAAGGTAATAATAGTGATGATGCTTTTCATATGGATCAGAGCTGCCCTGCCGAGATACAGAATTGACCAGGTCATTGATATAGGCTGGAAAGTATTAATCCCGCTTGCTCTGCTGAACCTTGTATGGTCCACGATCATAGGATTAATGTGGGCATAGGAGGGGAAAAAGATGGTATTAAAAAATTTACAAATAACTCTTCGCACTGTATATACAAAATCTGTAACGAGACTATATCCGGAAGAAATTATGGAACTGCCTGATGCATTCAGGGGGCAGCAACATCTGGATATGGATAAATGTGTAGGGTGCGGTATATGTTCCCAGATGTGTCCCAATAATGTTATTGAGATAGTAAAAAGCGGAAAATGGTATCCACAATTTGATAACGGGCATTGTATGTTCTGCGGATTGTGTGTTGACTTTTGTCCGAATGGTGCATTGTCTATGACAAAACACTTTGAGATGGCTTGTTGGACCAGGGAAGAAACAATCTACAGCCCTGACCAGCTTGCAGCCCCGAACAAAGCCGAACTTGAAGGCAGGACAGGGGGGTATACGAAATGATAGACCTACAGATCATACCATTTGCAATCATATCAATAATCATAATCGGTTCGTCCATTATGGTGGTAAAATCAAAGGAAGTGGTACACAGTGCTTTTCATTGTGTTATAGCTATGATGGGTGCTGCCGGATTATATATATTGCTTAATGCGCAGTTCATAGCTGTAGTGCAGATACTGGTATATGTAGGAGCCATTGGTGTGATGATACTCTTTGCAGTAATGCTTACTGCGAGAAACCAGGAGGTGGAGTGATTATGGAACAATTATCAGGCACAGGTAGAGTAATTAGCCTGTTGACTGCATTTTTATTGCTGGCGGCATTATTGCTTGCGATAGTTAGTGTTGTCGGATTAGAGCCTTTAGTGCCAAACACTCTGCCGGAAAGTGTACCTATTGATTTTACAGTATGGGATGACGGCTCAAAGGATGCAAGTGCGATTGAACATGTGGGAGGACTGTTGTTCACCAAATATGTAATTCCATTTGAGGTACTTGCACTGGTCCTGTTAGCGGCACTGTTAGGGAGTCTTTACATGGCCAAGAAGGAGGAAGAGTAATGTTACCGGTCAGTTATTATCTAATTGTTGCAGCCATTGTGTTTTGCATTGGTGCTTATGGTGTGATGACATTAAGGTCAGGAATTATGATCATGATGTGTATAGAACTAATGCTCAATGCAGCTAACATCAACCTGATAGCCTTTGCATCACATTTTAGCCAGGTGAACGGTCATGTTTTTGTGCTGTTCAGTATTGCTTTGGCAGCGGCTGAAGCAGCTATCGGGTTTGCAATATTAATGAGTATATTCAGGTCTAAGAACAATGTCAATATCGACAACATCAACATCCTGAGGTGGTAAGATATGGCTGTTGATAATATAGTATATTTAATACCGATACTTCCGGTGTTAGCATTCGTACTTACCCTTGCCTTTGGCAAGAAACTACCCTCGGGCGGAGGATATATACCGATACTGGCAATCGCCATATCCTGTATTATATCTATACTGGCATTTTTACAGATATATAAAACAGGTATACCCATTGAGGTATCTGCTCATTGGTTTTCAGTATTGAACGTTGGTATTTTTATAGATCCTCTGGCAAGTGTAATGTTGTTGATGGTCAGTTTTGTGAGTTTGCTCATTCACATCTATGCTATAGGTTATATGGCACATGACCCCGGCAAACCCAGATATTTCGCAGAGACCGCATTGTTCACTGCTGCAATGCTGGGTGTGGTGCTGGCAGATAACATCCTTCAGTTCTTTATTTCCTGGGAACTGGTAGGTCTGTGTTCATATCTGCTGATTGGTTTCTGGTTCAGGAAACCTACAGCAGCTGCTGCCGGTAAGAAGGCATTCCTCACAACCCGTGTGGGTGATGTCCTGTTCTTAGCTGGTATAGTAATATTATATTCCAGTATGAGAGATGTTTTTTTGGAACGCTTTCCAGCTGGTATACCCGACGGGATCTATTTGCTTCAATTTAGTACAATCTTCGAAAATATATCTCATATAGATCCTACTCACCTTACTATCATTACACTGCTCTTCTTTGGCGGTGCGGTAGGTAAGAGCGGGCAGTTCCCGCTACATGTATGGTTACCTGATGCAATGGAAGGTCCCACTACGGTGTCAGCCTTGATCCATGCAGCTACAATGGTAACAGCTGGTGTATATTTGGTTGCCAGGACGTTCCCAATGTTTATTGCATCTCCTGCAGTTGAATTAGCTGGAATTACAATTCCTGCGACACTTACTGTTGTAGCTTATATAGGAGGTTTTACAGCACTGTTTGCATCTACCATGGGACTGGTAATGAACGATCTCAAGCGTGTACTTGCCTTTTCCACGATCAGCCAGCTTGGATACATGATGCTGGCACTTGGAATGGGATCGGTAATAGGTGTTGCAGCAGTAGGTTTTGCCATGTTCCATCTGATCAATCATGCATTCTTCAAAGCATGTTTGTTCTTGTGTGCAGGTAGTGTCATTCATTCGACTGGTACAAATGATCTGCGTGAAATGGGTGGTCTGATGAGTAAGATGAAGATCACAGGGATCACCATGTTATTTTCATCATTGGCACTTGCCGGTATTGGTATACCATTTTTAAAAATAGCTGGTACGCCTATTGGTACCAGCGGCTTTGTCAGTAAGGATGCGATCATTGTAGAAGGTTCATATGTTTTTGCCCACATGACTAATGACTGGATTCCATTTGCCTTTGGTATATTAGCGGCATTATTAACAGCAATATATACATTCAGGCTGTGGTTTATGGCATTTACAGGTAAACCCCGCCAGGAAAGACATCCTCATGAGTCGCCAGCAACTATGACAGGAGTTTTATCAATTCTTGCTGCATTTGCATTGGTATTTGGAATGCTTACCTTCCTTCCGTTCACGGATTTCGTTGGTCATACATATGATCATGAAGAAATACACCATCTTGCTGTATTGGGTGGAAATCATGTTATAGATCATCATGAACTTCACGATGTCGTCCATCATGCCTCCCCAATAATATTCCTATTACCGGTTATTGTTGGTGTGGGTGGACTACTGATAGCATGGGTGATATATAACAGGCGGTGGGTAAGTGTGGCATCAATCGGGAATATGCAAAATCCTTTATTTGCGATTCTTGCCAAACGATACTACCAGCATGAGATATTCATTGAACTGATATCCCTGAAGTTCACTTATGGAGTACTTGCCCTGACCAGTGAGTTCAGTGACCGTAAGATAGTTGATGGTATCATTGACGGCATCAGTTCATTTATCATAGGAGGAGCAGAAGTCTTGAAAAAGATACAGACAGGCGTGGTGCAGAATTATGCCACTGCCACGGTTTTAGGGGTGGGGCTAATAGCCCTTATCCTTTCATTCAGGGGGATGATCTAAGTGATTGATTATGTACTTTCGTTAATACTGTTCATCCCACTCATAGGTGCTGCACTAACGCTGTTATTTACCAAGAGCCGGGAATCAGCCAGGATGGTTGCATTTGTCTCATCAGCAATATCATTTGTACTTACGATAATGATATATCTCCAGTTTGAATCAGGTATAGCTTTCCTGCAATTCCAGTTCATTGATAAAATTCCATGGATGAGCAGTATGGGGATAAGTTATTATCTGGGTGTTGACGGAG
>Ga0255366_10150_pt1 | contig 13408 bp, 6 predicted proteins | sample ANMaggSeSYBR01C4_FD_182086 | JGI IMG/M metagenome (GOLD analysis project Ga0255366, IMG submission 182086) | Sediment cell enrichment communities from methane seep in Santa Monica Basin, California, United Staets - ANME aggregate JGI... | ecosystem: Environmental > Aquatic > Marine > Cold seeps >... | reverse complement strand
TATCAGGGCAGGAAAGCGCTCACAATTCAGAAGAAGTCAGGGAAAATCGATTTGATCCTGGACGGGGGGATCTCGCGGGGAGGGATAGCCTCCACGGTATTGAACTTCATCAAAGCGGAACCACTTATCCTGCGCGCAGGTCCTGTCTCCTGGCAGGAGTTTATCAGGGTTATCGCTGAATAAGCGGGAGTCCATAGTATCGGGGTGTTTCAATCCCAGGTTATCATCCCTTCCACCCATCTTCACTAAAAACAACACTCAACAAATAAATACGATTCAATTACAAAAACACCGGATTGTTATCAATCAATAATCCGGTGTTTTCTTTTCTATGTTACTTTGATTTTCAAAACAACCTACTGATACGGGTCCCCATCGGCGTTGGTGTCACGCACCGGCAATGGGTAATCTCCAGGGAAGTACCAGCTGAAGTTTCCCACTCCCTGGATGTACCATCTTCCATTCGAAGGTCGCAGGATTGCGATCTCAGTAGCTCCATCTCCATCATAATCACCAGGTACAGGAATGTCATCCGGGTATCCCCAGGATACAGGAGAATTCCCCTGCACGTACCAGTTGCCGTTTGAAGGACGGTAGACAGCGATGTCGCAGCTCCCATCCCCATCATAATCCGCAGGCACCGGGATATCTCCCGACTGCGCCCAGGAGACCGGGCTGCTCCCCATTACATACCACTTGTTATTTGAAGGACGGAAGACAGCAATCTCATCCGCTCCATCTCCGTCATAATCGCACGGTACAGGGATGTCTCCGCTGTGATACCAACTGAAGTTTCCCATACCCTCGATGTACCACCTCCCATTTGAAGGTCGAAGCACCGCGATTTCTGTGCTCCCATCCCCGTCATAGTCCGCCTGGACCGGAATGTCACCGCTGAAGCCCCAGGAGGTGCTGCCCTGGTCCTTGATGTACCATTTACCGTTTGAGGGACGGTAAACTGCTATATCAGTTGTACCATCTCCATTGTAATCACCAGGCACAGGCAGGTCGCCTGTAAGCGCCCAGGATACCGAGGATTGACCCATCATGTACCAGCGGCCGTTGGAGGGTCGGAAGACACTCACGTCTGTGTCCCCATCTCCATCGAAATCGGCAACAGGAGTTACAGAAGGACAGTCCTTTCCACCATCTGTAATCGACCACAAATCGGAGCTGATCATGTGCTCCCTGGCGGTTTCACCGGCGCAGTAGGTGCTGTTTCCTCCACTAAAAGTGACACTACTTTGAAGAGTTTGCGCGTCCCAACCATTTAACAGCGCATCGTAATTGACTGTTGAAAGTGTTGCATTAGTAAACATATTGGCAGCATATATTAGTGCACCTACGTCCCAGCTGCCAATGTTTTGGTCAAAGGCGGCAGCACCGTAGAACATAGAGCGCATATCCGTTACAGCCCCCATGTCCCAACCTCCGATATCTTGGTTAAAGGCGGAAGCATTATAGAACATCCAGCTCATATTCGTTACCACCGCTGTGTTCCAGCTGCTGATGTTAACGTTGAAAGCAGCTGCACCGTCGAACATAGCATACATATTTGTTACAGCCCCGGTGTCCCAACTTGCGATGTCACCGTTGAAAGAAGCAGCTTCTTTGAACATGCTGGACATATTCGTTACATTGGACGTATTCCAGCTGCCGATGTTTTGGTTGAAAACGGTAGCAGCCCGGAACATATAGCTCATATTCGTTACAGCCGCTGTGTCCCAGGTACCGATATTTTGGTTGAAGGCGGCTGCACCGCGGAACATACTGCTCATGCTATTGACATTGGTTGTATTCCAACTGCTGATATTTTGGTTGAAAACGGAAGCTCCTTGGAACAAAGCACCCATGTTCGTTACAGCCGCTGTGTCCCAGATTCCGATATCTTGATTAAAAGCGGCAGCATCATAGAACATAGCGCTCATATCCGTTACAGCCGCAGTGTTCCAGCTGCTGATGTCTTGATCAAAGGTGAAAGCCCCGGCGAACATATAGCCCATATTCGTTACTGCCGCAGTGTTCCAGCTGCTGATGTCTTGGTTAAAGGAAGCAGCTCCATTGAACATAGAACCCATATCCGTTACATTGGACGTATTCCAGCTTCCAATGTCCTGATTGAATGCGGAAGCACCGCGGAACATATTGCTCATATTCGTAACCATCGAAAGATCAGGGGCATCCGCTGCGCCCCCTGCTAAGTTGGAGCAACTAGAAAAAGCCCTTTCCATCGAAGTCCATTTCCCTGTCCCCCACTGCTCGATAGTCAGCAATTTTTCATAATCGCCTTCGCTATTAAAATAAATTCTCGGGAAGCCTGTCCCCGCACCGCTGTTGTCCTTCATTCTGACGGTATAGGTTCCCTCATTGCCAGAACCATAATCACAGGTGTAATCTCCTGTTAAAGCCGTAGCTTCATCGGTACCATCATTATCACAATCTACATTGTAGTTATATGTACTGCCAGAGTAGGTGGGGATAGTAAACTGTGTATTTGATGATGTTCCCGGGTTATCTGTTTGAACGGTAATCACAAAATCATCAAAGGCGGAACAGTCTTTGCCGCCATCGGTAATCGTCCAGCTATCGGAACTGATCATGTGCGCCCTGGCTATATCACCAATGCAGTAGGTACTGTTGCCACCACTAAAAAGAACACCGTTCTGAAGGCTTTGTGCATCCCAACCGTTTAACAAGGAATCGTAATTTGTAGTTGAAAGTGTTGCGCCTGTAAACATTTCGGTTGCGTATTCCAGGGCGCTTACATCCCAGCTTCCGATATCCTGATTGAAGGCAGATGCATTGAGGAACATTCGACGCATATCGATTACATTGGCTGTGTTCCAGCTGCCAATATCCTGGTTGAAGGTGGATGCACCGTTGAACATCTCTCTCATATTCCTTACATTAGCTGTGTTCAAGCTGCCAATATCCTGATTGAAAGCGGTGGCATCCCGGAACATTTCATCTATATCGATTACATTGGCTGTGTTCCAGCTGCTGATATCCTGGTTGAAGGCGGATGCCCCGTTGAACATACCGGTCATATCGATTACATTGGCTGTGTTCCAGCTGCTAATATCTTGATTGAAAGCGGTGGCATCCCAGAACATACCATCCATAGTAAGTACACTGGCTGTGTTCCAGCTGCTGATATCCTGGTTGAAGGCAGATGCCTCGTAGAACATATTTCTCATTTCGGTTACGTTTGACAAATCCGGTGCATCAGCTGCCTGTACCGTCATATTTGAGCATCCATAAAAAGCATCTACCATTGAAATCCACTGACTCGTTCCCCATTGGTCTACAGAAAGGAGTTTGTCTTTATCGCCGAAAAGGAAAGAGAAACTCGTAAAGCCGGTTTTGCTACCATAGTCTCTTATTCTGATGGTATAGGTTCCCGCGGATGCATAGCTACAGGTGCAAGGGCTAGATTGTACTTTGGTCTCATATGTACCATCATTATCACAATCTACAACGTAATCACCCACAACGGTAGGGATGGTGAACTGCGCATCTGATGATGGGCCGGGATTATCTGTTTTTACGGTGATTACAAAATGGTCCGTTTGAACGGTACAGTCTTTTCCATAATCATCGATCATCCAGCCATCTGAGTTGATCATATTAGTACGTGCAGTTTCACCGGCACAGTAGGTGCTATTCCCACCGGTGAAAACTACACCGCTTTGCAGGGTTTGCGCATCCCAACCATTTAACAGCGCATCGTAATTGGCTATTGAAAGTGTTGCGCCATAAAACATATTGGCTGCATCCATCAGTGCACCTACATCCCAGCTTCCGATGTCCTGGTTGAAAGCGGAGGCATTGTAGAACATTTGGTTCATATTCGTTACAGCCCCTGTGTTCCAGCTTCCGATATCCTGGTTGAAAGCAGATACATTGGCAAACAAATAGCTCATATCGGTTACATTGGCAGTATTCCAGCTGCCGATGTCGCCATTGAATGCGGAAGCATCGCGGAATATACTGCTCATATTGGTTACATTGGCTGTGTTCCAGCTGCCGATATCCTGGTTGAAAGCAGATGCATTGGCAAACAAATAGCTCATATCGGTTGCGGCACCTGTGTCCCAGCCATCAATGTTTTGGTTGAAGGCGGTTGCATTGTAGAACATCCAGCTCATATTCGTTACAGCCCCTGTGTTCCAGCTTCCGATATCCTGATTGAAGGCAGATGCATTGCGGAACATTTGACTCATATCGGTTACATTGGCTGTGTCCCAGCCATCAATGTTTTGGTTGAAGGCGGTTGCATTGTAGAACATCCAGCTCATATCGGTTACATTGGCAGTATTCCAGCTGCCGATGTCGCCATTGAATGCGGAAGCATCGCGGAATATACTGCTCATATTGGTTACATTGGCTGTGTCCCAGCTTCCGATGTCGCCTTTGAATGCGGAAGCATCGCGGAACATACTGTTCATATCCGTTACAGCCCCTGTGTTCCAGCTGCTGATATCCTGGTTGAAGGCGGTTGCTCCGTTGAACATACCGCTCATGTTGGTTACACTGGCTGTATTCCAGCTGTCGATATCCTGGTTGAAAGCAGATGCATTGGCAAACAAATAGCCCATATCGGTTACATTGGCGGTGTTCCAACTGTCGACATCCTGGTTGAAAGCGGTTGCACCCCGGATCATATTGCTCATATTGGTTACATTGGCTGTGTTCCACTCCCCGATATCCTGGTTGAAGGAATATGCATTGCCGAACATAGAGCTCATATTGGTTACGCTCGACAAATCCGGTGCGTCAGCTGCCTGCCCGGCCAGATTTGAGCACCCATAAAACGCAGCTTCCATTGAAGTCCAGTGACCCGTTCCCCACTGCTCTATAGTTATCAATTTTTCTTTATCTCCCCCATTATTAAAGTAGATCCTTGGAAAGCCAGTCCCCGAACCGCTGTTATCTTTGATTCGGATGGTATAAGTCCCCTCATTGCCAGTACCATAATCACAGGTGTAATCTCCTGTTTGCCCGGTGGCTTCATTGGAACCATCATTATCACAATCTACATTGTAGTTATATCCACTCCCTGTAGTAGGGATAGTAAACTGCGTATTTGATGATGTTCCCGGGTTGTCTGTTTGGACGGTTATGACGAAATCATCATACTCTGAGCAATCTTTTCCGCCATCGGTGATCGTCCAGCTGTCTGAACTGATCATATTGGACCGGGCAGATTCACTGGTGCAGTAGGTGCTGCTGCCGCCATCAAAAGTCACACTGCTTTGCAGTGGCTGCGCATTCCAGCCAATCAGGAGGGCATCGTAATTGGTAGTTGAAAGTGTTACGTTACTAAACATGCCTGTCGCAAAAGATACTTCTTCTACGTCCCAACTGCCGATGTCCTGGTTAAAAGCGGCAGCGCCCCAGAACATCCAGCTCATATTCGTTACATTTCCTGTGTCCCAGCTTCCGATGTCCTGGTTAAAAGCGGCAGCACCCCAGAACATAGAGGCCATAGTTGTTACACTCGACAAATCTGGTTCATCAACCGCCTGGCCTGCCAGGTTGGAGCAGCCCCAAAAAGCTCTATACATCGAAGTCCAATGACCTGTTCCCCATTGTTCGATAGTCAGCAATTTATCTTTATCCCCAACATCGTTGAAATAAATCCTGGGAAAACCTGTTCCTGCACCGCTGTTGTCTTTTATTCTGACTGTATAGGTTCCCGCAGAAGAGTAATTACAGGTGTAATTTCCTGTTTGCCCGGTAGCATCATTTGATCCATCATTATCACAATCCACACTGTAGTTATATCCACTCCCAGTAGTAGGGATGGTAAACTGCGTGTTAGATGATGTTCCCAGATTATCCGTTTGGACGGTAATCACAAAGTCATCCGCTGGAGCCCGCAGGGGCGCGGCAAATACCGTTGAAGTTAGAGCAAGTATGATGGCCAGCACTAACACTGCAGTTAAACCAACACGCTGGGTTTTTTCTGGAAATGTGTTCATAAGAAATTATCTCCTTTATTCAATCACTATCATCCAGTAAAAATTTTTCTACGGAGGCTATCAACTGAGAATCTATATTTCTCAGGGAAGCTCACAACTACCTTGGTTCAGAGACATTTGATGAGTTCAAACTTCCCTATCCTGCTCCCCAGGTTGGACAGATGAAAACAGCCCCTACTGCCAATCACCGCCAATTACTTCATGCCCTGATGTAACACCAAACTTGAACGATTAAACCCCCGACCAGCCAGTGGTTTAATCGTTCTTCAGGTATCACATCTCCACTTACCCGGGATGTAAGTTCCTACAGTATCAGTTCCGTCCCCATCTTAATCCCCGGCAACGGAGTCCATGGCACCAATAATATGGATGGATTTACAAAGTATGAACGAATTCCTCATCTTATGCGATCAATTGTTGAACCCCCAGGATGATCCTACCTTTTTTATTGTATACGAATAATATTGTGATTGCAAACTAATTCTAAGATCGCCTCTCGTAATTACTCGAGTACTGGGTGCTGTAAATTCACGCTTATGGTATTTATGGACTGATCTAAGTCCTCCTACTCACCGTTGCCCCGCAAACAACGCGGGATCTTCGACACCTGACAGCCGGTTAAGACGGGTGAACGGGGACGGAGGACCGGAAAGGCAAAGCCCGACGGCAGGTTATGTCACCATTTTCTTGAATAATTACAAATATTATTTAGTAATCAATCACAAAACCCCACTACAAATCTAAAATCAACTCCTCCACTCCCCGCTTCGGCACGTGGTGAATACCATTCTCATCCCGCCAGTACTTGATATCTCCCTCCGGGGCTATATCCTCGACTACTACTTTCTCCCCGGGTTTTCCCAGCGCAATCACCAGTAAAATCTCAAAACCCTCAGGGATGGACAAAGCCTCTCGCAGAGCATCCCTTTTAATCGAACCAATCAGGCAGCCGCCCAGTCCCCTCTCCGCAGCTCCAAGCAAGATACTCTGACTGGCAATCCCCGCGTCATATTGAAAACTGTTGCCCAGCGCCTCATCTCCCAGCGTGATGATATAAGCGGAAGGCTTTTCCCCTTCAACCGGTCCGGACCAATCCTTTAAGTATCCCGCCCAGGAAAGCGTGGGAAATATCTTTTGATTTTTTTCTTCCGTGTTAGAGAGAATGTATTTAAGCGGCTGCAGGTTAGCTCCTGAAGCGGACAACCTGGCTAGATTCACAAATCCCAGCATATCTCTGTCAGAAATTGGATGACTCTGAATAAACCGCCTGTAGCTGCGATTGGTCTCAGCAATTCCGCTAATCCCCTTCCAGCTAACAAAAATTCCGCCAATTAGCGCTGTCAATGCCGCCGGTCCAGCAAAAAGAACGGCGATGATAAAAAATCCAACTTCGAGATAACTGAGAACGGCAGCAAGAATCTTATACTCGCTGGCCCCGATCCCCAGAGCGTAAAACAAGTTGTGCAGGATCACTCCTGCTGGAAAAGACAAAACCGCAGCGCCCAACAGGATCCAGAATCTTCTTGGATAATGCCAATTCCAAACCCAAACCCCAAAAGCAGACGAAATTGATACCACCAGTAGTATTATCCCGGGGATATTATCTGAGATCCCGATCAGGAAAGCTGCAACCCCGGTTAATAAACAAACAGCGAATAAGATCCACTGGCCAATTTGCATTTTGTTAATGGTGTTCTTAATCCAGAACATATATCACCTCCAGGGTGAAAGCAATTCCTTTTTAGAAATTTAAAAACCGATAAAGAGACTTTAAAGAAAATTACAACTCAGATATTGACCAGGTTGGAGCGGCGTCCATTTCCAGGTCATTGCGCTGCCCGGCACAAAAACGATAGCATCCAGCACCCGCTATCATGGCAGCGTTATCCGTGCATAAGGACAGCGGGGGAATGTGAACTCGATACTTCTTTTGAGCTGAAATTTGTTCCCTTAGGGCACGATTGGCAGAGACTCCTCCAGCGATCAAGATATCTTTGGTTTTATACTCTTCTGCCGCCAGGATAGTTTTCCTGATCAACACCTCAATAACCGCAGCCTGAAAACTGGCTGCCAGATCAGCGATCGGCAGTTTACTCTTTTGCTTTTCTAACTGCTGGACTTCCCGCAAAACGGCAGTCTTTATTCCGCTGAAGGAAAAATCATAGCTGTCATCCAACCAGGCTCTGGGGAAATCAAATGCCTTAGAATTACCCCCTTCAGCGGCTTCCTGGATCGCAGGACCGCCCGGGTAACCTAAATCTAACAGTCGAGCGACCTTATCAAACGCCTCTCCGGCTGCGTCGTCCAGGGTGCCGCCTAATCGTTCATAAACCAGATGGTCTTTCATCAGAATGAGCTCAGTATGTCCGCCGGAGACGAGCAAAGCCAACAAAGGGAATTTCGGTTCCTTCTTCTTCCCTTTTCCTTCTTCCCTTAACCATGCTGAATAAAGATGACCTTCCAGGTGGTTGATTCCCAACAAAGGCAATCCGCTGCCTATCACCAATCCTTTGGCCATATTAATACCCACGACCAATGACCCTGGCAATCCAGGACCGCGGGTAACCGCAATACCGTCCAAATCAGCCAGTCTTAAATGGGCTTCTTTTAACGCTTGATCGACAATCGGATAGATTGCCAGTATATGCTGGCGAGAGGCAACTTCGGGAAAAATACCTCCGAATTGGGCATGAAGATCTGCCTGGGAAGCAACTGCGCTGGAAAGAATTTCCCGGCCGTTTTCAACCACGGACGCTGCAGTCTCGTCACAAGAAGTCTCGATCCCCAAAATACGGGCAACCGGATTCTTCAGGTCCTTGTTTACTTTTTTCTCGTCAGCGGCATTTGTCATTACTAATCACCTCTGGCATTCTCCAGGTACCAAGAATAAAATCTTCTTTACCTAGAGTATACCGGATAGGTTTATTCTTTCCAGTTCTCCATAGGCAAAACCAGATCATAGGGATAATCGGCCAGGATTTCCATTGATCCATCCGTCTTGACCCAAACCGTGTCTTCTAAACGGCATCCCATTCCTTTATCCGGGTAATACAACCCGGGTTCAATGGTGACTACCGAACCGGGAGCCAACTTATCCTCCTGGTTAGCCCCTTTCCCGAACCAGGGCCGCTCATGCACGTTTAATCCCAATCCATGACCCAGGCTGTGTACATATCCGGACTGCAGCTGATTATCCTGCCGGATAGTTTTATGTCCCTGGGCTTCAAATAACTCACAAGTACGCTCTTGAAAATCTGGAGCCCAGCGATTAACTTCCAATTCCTTCATGATCCCCTGGTATACAGACCAGACATCCTGGTGCAGCTGTTTTTCAGCTTCCGGCGCATAACCCAGGCACCAGGTTCTGGTGAAATCAAAAAAGTATCCCCCGCCTGCTTCCTGGGGAAAAATGTCAAAGATAATTGTTTTTCCCAACCGGATTTCATCTGCGGGTTTACCCGCGCTGTGAGGAACTCCGGCATCTCCCCCGATAGCAAAGATCGTGCCCTCGGGATTTTCTACACCCTGTTCTGCCAACCAATAATTGATCTTTGTCTTTACCTGCCTGACAGTAACCGGCGAGTCGTTTTTATTCAGCAGGACCTCATCCTCCCGGACTTCGCAACCTTGCAGGAAAGAGGCGGTTTTGCCTACTACTCCGGTGGTAATCTCTCCCATTTTCCGGATGCGCTGGATTTCACTCTCATCTTTGGTTGCCCGGGCTTCCAGCAGAATGGATTTGGCTCCTTCGCCAATAAAACTAATCCCGGGCAGCAGTTCACCCAGAATTGAAAACACTCCGATTTGGGAACTCAATTCGGTTTTTCCATAAATGGAAATCCTGCCTTGAGTGATTCCTAGTTCCTCAAACATTTTTTTCCGAACCAACGCTCCGGCTTTATTCTCGTCGCCGCCTGTCTCTTCCAGTAATTTAACATATTCGTATTTAGCTCCATTTATTACCTTTAAACCGGTGCTGGCTGCTTCGTCCCGCTCCATGGGGTTACAAAAAATTACCGGTTCTTCTCCCCTTTTCAGGATAAGATCCGCAGAGCCCAGGTGCACAGCGCCAGTAAAGTACATCATTGCAGGATTATGAGTCGCGGAACCCAAAATCCAGATCGCGTCAATATTTTCCCTTTCCATCAATCCAGTCAGATCATTTTTCATAATGGCTCCAAGTTCCTTTAAATGCTTGTATAAAATCTGGATCCGATTGGGGAAGAATCGTCCTGGGATCAAATATCACCAGGTCATTTTCAATCCTGCCTATGATGGCGGGAGATCCCTCCCGCAGATCAGCCAGCAGTTTCTGGGGGTGATCAACCTCCACCGCCCAAACCATTGTAGGCAATGTTTCTCCAGGCAAGCTTCCACCTCCAACCATAGATTTTGATTCTGTCACTTCGCCCAAACCCAGGGTCTTTTGCCAGTTTTCTGCCCGAGACTTGATCTCCTCTACAGAAGCCGAGATCATCTGCCAGACAGGCACTTTCTCAAAAGCCTCTTCCTTTATATAATGACCAAGGGTTGCGGACAATGCTGCCAAAGCCATCTTGTCAGCCCGAATCGCTCTTGCCAGTGGATGAACTTTCAGCTGATCAATCAATTCTTTGCTCCCCAGGATAACCCCAGCCTGCGGTCCACCCAGCAGTTTGTCTCCCGAAAAACACACCAGATCCGCTCCAGCCGCCAGGGATTCCTGAACCATTGGTTCATGCTTTAAGCCAAAGGGGCTGGTATCCAGCAAAGCTCCCGATCCAAGATCGTCAAAAAACCACAAACCAGCCTGGTGAGCGCTTTCTATAATGTCCTTAATATCCGGTTCACTGGTAAATCCCACAATTGAATAATTGGACGAATGAGCCCGCATCACTGCAGCTGTTTCCTCATTGAAAGCGCCCTCATAATCAAAAAGGTGCACCTTGTTGGTGGTTCCGACTTCAACCAGATCCGTACCGGAATGGCGCAGCACTTCTGGAATCCGGAAACCTCCCCCAATTTCAACTAACTGGGATCGGGAGATAATCACCTTTTTTCCCCTGGTCAACACAGTCAGCATCAGCAATACAGCTGAAGCATTATTATTTACAACCAAGGCAGATTCAACTCCCAGCAGCTGTTGGAAAAGGGATTCAGCGTGAATTAATCTTGATCCCCTTCCTCCGGATTCCAGGTCATATTCCAGGGTGGAATAATTACTTCCTACCTCCCCTACTGCCTCTAAAGCTCCTTCACTTAACGGCGCTCTTCCCAGGTTGGTATGAACAATAACACCCGTGGCATTTAAAACCTGAAACAAGGTTGGCTTTAACCAGCTGGATAACAAATCTTCTGCAGCAATGAGGATAGATTCCAGATCCGGAACGGCTGCCCCCTGTTGAAGATGCTCCAGCCTGGCTTTATCCAGGCTGGCCCGGATAGCCTCAACCACGGGGTTATGACCGTACTTCTCCTCTATTTTCTTTCCTTTGGATGAAGTAAGGATCTGATCAACTGAAGGCAATTGACTTAATGAATTCATTTATAAACAACCTTAAAACCAAGTTCAAAGATGACACCCGGCAGCCAGGTAACCGGTCCAGTCATCACTCTGCTGGATGCCATTCGCTGCGGGTCCGGAGACGAATTAATGATTCTACAATAAGAAAACCGATTCCCAGGATGATTGCCAGGCCATAGGTGAGAATTTGTCCTTTATTGAGCCAGATCAAGATTCCTGCATAAACTCCGATAATGGTTGATTCCCGCACTATCATTTCATAGGTAGCCGGGCCAAATGGTTTGATAATACGGTTAAGGTAGGCAATCAACGGCATAGATGTTCCTGTCACGGCAAAAACTGCCGCAACGAAAAACATCCAGCGATTTCCCAGAGTGGGAATTGTCTGGGTCATAAGATATATCAGCCAAATCCATCCCGGGACAGCAAGAAAAAACACCAGAGGAAAGAAAGATCTAACTGAAAGGGAACGAGTTTCTTCCATGCTTCAAATTCTAACATAGAGTTATCGAGCTGAGTTACCTGTTGTCCAGATAAATAATTCAGTGATAAACTGGTAAGCTGAGCAGGTATTTCACGCCTATAAAAGCGACATAAATCGAATTCACCTGCAAATTGAAACCAGAAAACTATCATTTTAACCGTGAGATTCAAGTAAACGGGTTAAAGACTGCCCAGGTAAATTATTTAATATTTGGAATGTTTTAAGATAAGGGTATTTGGCCTTTTGCTTACCCCTATCTGTAGGGGGTCTTAAGTCCTGAATCCCCAAATCGACTGTAAAAAACCCAAATCCAGGGCAACCTTGAACCTGGTTCTATTTTCAAAGTTTTCCTTAAGATTACCAACCTTAAAAAATCGTTTTTATTTAGAGGGTTGGGATTGCTACACCAGCCATCATCCATTAGAATTATCCTTGAAGCGTTCCCCCATTTTGGGATATTTACAATAACAAAATAAGGTAATCCTCCAGAGTGTATGGTGTTTGAAATTTCGGAATAAGCAATTTTTCCGGACAGGAGTGTAATCTTCTTTTCAGGAAGAAGTGAGGAGGTCTGGGTTCATGGAAGGAAAGCAAGCTTGGCAAGCAGCTCTCGGGCAATTACAGATGGAAATGCCCAAAGCAGCTTTTGATACTTGGGTACGGGATGCAGAATTGATCTCGGTTTCGGATAATGTTTTTCAAATCGGCGTACATAACGCCTATGCCCGGGACTGGCTTGACAGCCGTCTTAAAAGTACCATCACCAAATTGCTTACCGGAACACTTAACCGTCCTGTTGATATCTCTTTTGAAGTGAAATACGGAGCTGGTCAGAACGCGAAAAACACACAAAACGAACTCAGAGAAGAATCTGATTCAGTAACTCCCCAGGTAGAAAACTCACCTCCCCATCGGATCTGCATCAACAACCGCTACAACTTTAATAACTTTGTGGTCGGGTCCAGCAACAGGCTGGCTCACGCAGCTTCCCTGGCTGTATCAGAGAAACCTGCCCAGACATATAACCCCCTCTTCCTATATGGTGGTGTGGGATTAGGAAAGACCCACCTACTGCATGCAATCGGCAATATGTGCCAGATTCAGGGACTTGAGATTTTATACGTTTCCTCAGAAGAATTTACCAATGACCTGATCACAGCAATCCGGAGTCATACGACCCCAGCTTTCAGGGATAAATACCGCCGGATTGACGTACTGCTGATTGATGATATCCAGTTTATTGCCGGAAAAGAATCCACTCAGGAAGAATTCTTCCACACTTTCAACACCTTGCACGGCCAGAACAAACAAATCGTGATGACTTCTGACCGGCCTCCCAAGGCCATGGTCACACTAGAAGAAAGATTACGCTCCCGGTTCGAATGGGGATTGGCGGCAGACATTCAACCCCCTGATTTTGAAACCCGGGTGGCGATT
>Ga0255366_10149_pt1 | contig 13446 bp, 12 predicted proteins | sample ANMaggSeSYBR01C4_FD_182086 | JGI IMG/M metagenome (GOLD analysis project Ga0255366, IMG submission 182086) | Sediment cell enrichment communities from methane seep in Santa Monica Basin, California, United Staets - ANME aggregate JGI... | ecosystem: Environmental > Aquatic > Marine > Cold seeps >... | reverse complement strand
GAAAAAGTTTGTATCCATTGGGACAATCTGCTCATACCCAAAGCACACTCCTGTTCCGTTCAGAGAGGAAAACCTTTGGAAAGGCTATCCCGAAGAGACAAATGCACCGTATGGACTTGCTAAGAAGATGCTGCTTGTACAAGGCCAGGCATATAGACAACAATATGGCTTCAACTCTATATTTCTGCTGCCCGTGAATCTCTACGGACCTGGTGACAATTTCAACCCAAGAAGCTCGCATGTTATTCCGGCTCTAATTAAGAAATGTATAGATGTTAGAAAGAGTAGAGCAGATTGCATAACTGTCTGGGGTACAGGAAAGGCAACCAGGGAGTTCTTCTACGTAGAGGATGCCGCAGAAGGAATTACACTTGCGACTGAAAGATACAATTCACCGGAACCGGTGAATCTAGGAGCAGGTTTTGAGATCTCTATTAAAGAATTAGTAGAACTCATAGTTGATCTGACTGGCTTTGAGGGTGATATTGTTTGGGATGATACTAAACCTAACGGGCAGCCAAGGAGAATGCTAGATACATCCCGGGCAGAAAGGGAGTTCGGATTCAGGGCTAGGACGGATTTCCGAGAGGGTCTGAGGCGAACGATAGAATACTACGAAAGCCTCACGGATTGATATGAAGACAGACCGGAATAATATAGATATAACAACAGTTATTGAACCACCTGGGAAATGGCATTTCTTCGACTTCTCGGACTTTGTCCGTTATCATGAACTTCTTTTCTTTCTTACATGGCGTGACGTTAAGGTCAGATATAAGCAGGCAGCTCTGGGGATTGGCTGGGCCGTTATACAACCTATTATGCAAATGGTGGTTTTCTCCTTCATCTTTGGCAGAATGGGTAACTTTGATTCAGAAGGGATTCCTTATCCAATTTTCACTTTCCTTGGCATCTTGCCATGGAATCTTTTTTCCAAATCCCTTTCTTCAGCAAGTAACAGTATGGTTAAGAACGCGGGTCTGCTGAAGAAGGTCTATGTTCCAAGACTGATATTGCCAATTGCATCTATATTGCCCAATTTTATCGATTTCTTAATCGGGTTTTGTATTCTAGCCGTATTGATTATCTATTATGGAATAGCCATATCATGGGGTATGCTGGTACTGATACCACTGACCGCTCTGGCCATGCTTTCAGCAGTCTCTGTTGGGCTCTGGCTCGCAGCTATTAACGTGAAGTACAGAGATGTCAAACAGGTTACACCTTTTCTTATTAGTTTGTGGATGTGGATAACACCGGTTGCCTATTCGTCCACAGAGATCCCCGAGGGCATCTGGAGATACGTTTACTCTCTAAACCCTATGGTCGGGGTTGTCAATGGATTTCGCTGGGCCATTGTTGGTGGAAAAACACCAGGAGAAACCTTTTTCATCTCCACTGCTGTCATGCTGATACTTCTGATTTTCGGACTGATCTATTTCAGAAAGACTGAGGCGTTCTTTGCTGACATTGTATAGGAATACCTAAGAGGCTTTAATCAAAGGAGGTGGGAGCAAATTTCATGTCTAACCCAGTAATACAAGCTGAGAACCTCGGGAAACAATATAATATTGCAGCCTTGAATCGAAAGCTGATTCATGATACTCTACGCGACAAGATAATGTCAGGTACCAAGAACATAGGGAAACATGTCTTCCGCCGAAGCAGAACTATGCTTGGCTCTGAAATATTTTGGGCTCTGAGGAATATTAGCTTTAATGTCAAGCAAGGCGATGTCTTTGGAATCATCGGCAAAAATGGAGCCGGTAAGAGTACTCTCCTCAAGATATTATGCCGAGTAACAGCACCATCGGAAGGCAGGGCCATACTAATGGGCCGTGTTGGTAGCCTATTGGAGGTTGGAACTGGATTTCACAAGGAGTTGACCAGACGCGAAAATATCTATCTAAGCGGTGCCATCCTTGGTATGGATAAAGCATATATCGACAAAAGATTTGATGAGATCATAGAATTTAGCGGCGTTGAAAAATTCATTGATACACCCATAAAACGGTATTCGTCCGGAATGCATGTAAGACTTGGTTTTGCCGTTGCTGCTCATCTTGAGCCTGAGATATTACTAATTGATGAGGTATTAGCTGTTGGTGATGTAGCTTTCAGGGAGAAATCCCTAGGTAAAATAAATGAAGTATCCAAAGAAGGTCGTACCGTTCTTCTGGTTAGCCACAATATGGCTTCGATTAGACAGCTCTGTACACGTGCGATACTCTTAGAGAATGGCCGTATAGCAAAATCTGGAGATAGCTCTGAAGTAATTGATTTCTATCTTGGGAAGGATGCTCCGGTAGGAGCTCAGCGATGTTTTTCAGATGGAGAAAGTGGCCGAGATTCCAACTTTTCTTTCTGTGAAGTCAAAATTTGCAGACCTTCTCGCGCAGAGCCTTGCGACAGGATAGCCCTGCACGAAGGTTTTGACGTTGTAATGGATTACACTATATCAAGTGGAGTTAGATATTGTGTTCCTGCATTTCACCTTTCGAATCAAAAGGGTATTATAGTTCTTACCAGCACAATTCGAGATTCTTCTGAATCTACATATGAGCCAGAGGTGAAACCCGGAAAATATCGAGTAAGATGTCATGTTCCACCTGTTTTTCTTAGATCTGGCAAGTATTCAATAGGAATTTCAGCCAGCATTCCTTCGCAAAAAATCCTTGCCGATATTCCTAATGCAGTTTCAATTACAGTTATTGATACCGGGGGCACAGCTTCCATTACAGGACATGGGCGAGACGGTATTATTTCGCCACCGCTTAAATGGCTGCACGAGCGAGATCTTGAATAATGTACGTTCTTGAGCCACGTTGGCATACTTGTGATTATGACAAATAGCCTTATAAGAAAAATCAAGGATTCATTTCGGAAATGGCCTTTGCTTCAAAAGGTCTGGAACTCGCTTTGTAAAGCAAATCATCTTAAGTGCAAATCAATTTCAAACTCTATTCCGGAAAGACTTTTCAACCTCGACGTGCGGCAAGAGCAAGATAAAGCGCGCCCGCTTACAAAAAGAGCACTATTGTCTTATATCGTTCATCCTTTTTCAATCCCACTAAATGATCCACGCTTTTTGCGTCACACTAATGTTTGGCATGCTTGGGAAATTGTACGACTGCTTAATCAATTGGGTTACCTTGTTGATGTAATTGACTTTAGAGATACTAGTTTCACTCCACATCATAGTTATAGCCTGTTTATCGGTCATGGTGGGATAAATTTTCGAATGATCGATCGACAAATTTCCGATAATGCAACGAAGATTTACTTCTCTACAGGCTGCTATTGGCAATTTCATAACAATCAGGAATTAGCCCGTTTTGAAGCGTTGCGTAAACGAAAGGGAGTGGATTTACATCCTGATAGATTTATCAGCAATAGTGAAGATAACGCACTGTTTGCTGCAGATGGAATTATTGGTATCGGTAATGATCATACCAGAAGTACTTATTCCGGCTTTACACCCGTTGTTATGATTAATAATACGGTACTCTCAAATGACCACACTTTACATACAGAAAAAGATTTTTCTAAGGGGCGTAACCATTTTCTCTATTTTGCGGGATCAGGATGTGTACATAAAGGATTGGATTTATTGCTTGAAGCATTTCGAGAGATAGAACAGCATTTATGGATTTGTTCCAAGATAGATAAGGCGTTTGAGAATGTTTATACAAATGAACTCTACAACATTTCAAATATACATCTGTGCGAATGGATTCAACCTCGTTCTATTAAATATTATGAATTGATGAAAAAATGCAATTATGTTATTCTACCATCTTGTAGTGAAGGCCAAGCACAATCGGTAATTGAGTGTATGTTACATGGACTCATTCCCATTGTCAGCCGACCGACCGGAATAGACATTAACGGTTATGGAATAATGCTTGAGCCCTGCTCCATTGAAACAATAAAAAAGGCTGTTATCAAAATGACTTCTCTATCTATATCTCAATATCGTCGGATGTCAAATAAGGCGCATGAGATAATTGTTTCTGATTACTCGGAGTTTGCGTTTCGGCGAAATATTGCTGGAGCCATCAGGCTGATAACAAATTTAAATACACACTCCGTCTGAAACTAGAGTATAATGTTCATTGAATTTCATGGGGGTTTAGTGAATTATCCTGATCTAGATGAATCTCGCAAATGGGGTAATGCTAAATCAAATAGGGATAGCTTAAGATTACACACTAACACATTATACGCTTTCGCAGGTTTAAGTCGCCTTCATGACACTAAGAGAGAATTTTACCTTTAACACTGTTCAGAAAGGGAAATAATATGTTAAGAGTTATGTATAGGTTTAGAAAAGTACTGAATAAGTTAACGAGTAATATTACCAGAAAGGATGAAAACTCAGAACAATATATGTATATTGATGAATATCGCAGAATATCTAAGGGAAAAGATGCTAAGAAACTTCTCTCCAGCAGAAAAGACAATATATACCTTGGAAAAAACGGAATAGCTGAAATTAATTTAGATCGATGGGCTGAAGCACAACGATATGAAGAGCGTTCATGGATGAGCAAATCAGGACTTAGTATATGTGAAGATAGAAACAGTCAACACAAAAAGAATTTCGATTCTTATAGCTTCATTAAGGATAAGGAATTCAATAATGCGATTGAAATTGGATGTGGTCCATTTACCAATATCAGGGATATTTATAAGTATTGCAACATAAGCAACATTACTCTGCTAGATCCTTTGATTAATAGGTATATACATCATCCTCATTGTGCATATTCTAAACAATATATATATAACACTAGAGTTAAGTTAGATGATCGCCCAATAGAGCAATTCTCTTTGAGACATGACGAACCAAAATTTGATTTAGTTATCGTAATAAACGTTCTTGAGCATTGTTATTCTTTTGACAAGTTCTGTGAAAGGATTTTATCGATACTTGCAAATAAAGGTATATTTATATTTAACGATAAGCTTTTAAGTCTCAGTCAGATTCAACATTATTCTCAGAATCTATTTGATTCAGGGCACCCACTTAGAGTTGCAGACGAGCGCATATTGGATTTTTTAAAGAATAATTTTCAATCAATATACGAGAACTTTAATTCCGTGGATACTCCAGTCGGAGAAATAAACACTATCTACTTTGCTGGTATGTTAAAAAGTTAAGGCAGTATGATGTTTTCATACTGCAAATATCAACAAATTGCATTTGATATCTGCGCGAGTATTCTTAATAATAAACTTGTGTACCTATTGAAGAGAATTCCAGAATTAATGCCTAATAATACGACATGTTCCATGAAAGGTAAAAATATTAGTATGAGAATTAGCTTACGAATATGGTTTGATTCCGATTGCTGCGTGTGATTATGGAGGGCATCTCTTGAGCAAGATCCTCGTAACATTAGATGCTTGTATATTTGATATGCAGACAGTTGTTGGAGGTATATCTAGGATATATAGAAATATTCTACCTTATTATACTTCTCTTACAGACAGCATCAATACAACTATTATTACACGTAAAGAGCATAATATCCCGAGTTACGGCCGATCGAAACACTTGGTATTAAAGAAGAGTAATAAAAAGATAATCAAAATATTGCAGAGCCTGTATTACGATAATATCATTATTTCGTCCCGAAATCCTGATGCAATTTGGCATTCAACATATTATACTCTTCCAGTTAAGTGGTCGGGGCCCATTGTTACTATGGTTTACGATATGATTCATGAAACATATGAGGAATTTATAAATAACCTGAATTACGATAAGTTCAGATTACAGAAGAAAAGGGCTATTCTGGAATCTGACCGCATACTTTCCATTTCAAATGCAACTGCGTATGAGATAAGAAGAGTCTACGATTCTGAGTTTATTCCACCAATAGATATAGTTCATCTCGCAGCCGGGGATAACTTCAGGATTATCCGTAATTTGGATTATCGTAAATTCTCTCACAAACCTTTCTTCCTGTATGTGGGCAGACGAAATCTTTACAAGGATTTTGACACGCTCATTACCGCATATGTGAACTCCTCACTAATCTCGGACTACAATCTGGTTGCAGTCGGACCGGAATGGACCCATCAAGAACGTCTGAATCTGGCTGAACTGGGTATTGAATCGAAAGTCATTCTGTATAACGGAATATGTGACCGAATTCTTTCGGAACTCTACAATTGTGCGACGGCTTTTGTTTTTCCATCATTGTGTGAGGGCTTCGGCATTCCATTGTTAGAGGCAATGAAATGCGGATGTCCAATTATTGCATCTGACATTCCAACGACGAGAGAAGTGGCAGCTGATGTTCCATTTTATTTCCGGTCTGGTGATAGTGCTCTCTTGTCTATAATGCTTGAGCAGATATCTTCAGACAGTTGCGTTGTACGCAAAAGGGATATCGGATTTGATATAGCTAAAGCGTATAATTGGAGGAATACAGCCGAAGCAGTAATTGATTCATACAAGAAGGCAATTCAGATGAAACGATCGCAGCGATCATGAGTGCAGTTAATCGGAATAACGTATGAGTATTCTTAAACTAGTTGTTCCCCTCGTTGTATTCTTTTATATCTTATCTAGATACAAGCGAAATTCGTTAAATCTTTGTGCATTCCCCCTTATGTTCTATCTAGGAAAAAACATATACCTAAATACAGAGTTCATGAGTTATTATTTCGCTGGTTTGAAAATCTCTTCTGCAGATATTGTTTTAATTTGCCTAAGTTTATGTTACATGTACTTAAGAAATAATGCTTCGACTAAACCATATAGACCTAGCAAATCTGTTTATGCAGCTATCGTTATCTATGGAATCTACATTTTGTTTCAAGTAGGCTATACATACTTGCTTTTTGAAGATGTACCAGAAACAGATATTATATTTGCTGTAAAAGATTACTTATTGCTACCAGCGAGCTATATTTTGTGGGTGTCTATCTTCCGCTTGTTCAGCCACTCACAGATTCTTGATTTCTTGCATACTATCGCTTTTTGTACGCTAATTGCTGCGCCATTGTACATACTTTCGGGCTTAGGATTACCAATATATCCATATGAAAAGTACCTTGTTTACAGCAGTGGACTTGTTAGGGACTTTCTAACATTACCCAAGTACATAATCTTGGCAATTGCATACTACCTTGTTTGCAGACGACACAATATCTCATGGATGGTTATCATGGCTATCTTGATTATTTGTGCCTTATTCTCATTCACGCGTTGGGTTACTGGGACAGCGCTCATAGTTCTAGTGTTGCTCATGATTGATTCAATCATTCATGAGTCATCCTTGATTTCCAAGTTGAAACTACCAGTATTAGCGATATTTATGTTGCTTGTTGGCTATTTGGGGCTCTCTCTTGTATCTCCAGGAGCATTAAGTCACTTTAGCGATAGATGGGGAGAAGTCATTAATAAAGGGGCAAAAACGAGTAACCTTCTGGTTAGACAGGAATACCTGCTCACTGGTTATAGAACCCTTACCACCAACCTTGATTTAAACCCTTTATTTGGACGAGGCCTATTGAAGCTAGAGCAAGATTCATATCGTACAGTATATGAAGGACGATTCGATAGCATGGTGGGAAGGCAGCTAATGATATTGGGAATTGTGGGTATCATTTGTATTTTTAGTATCATATTGTTTGCTACGCTGAGGGCCTTACGGTTTTCTATATTCTCTGGAGAGTTCAATCCTCTTGCATTGATTGCTCTAATGATTATGGTGGAAGTAATCGTTGCTCCCTTTTTCAGCCCTGGGATAATGTGGATGGCGCCTGCCAGGATCATGCCTATTGCCTTGGTTCAGGTAATTGCTCGTCCAAAAAAAGATGGTGCATAATGGATTCCTTGCATTACTCGAATGATTCAGTAAACTTGTCAATAGTTACTTCTCTCTATCGAGGCAATAGTTACCTCAAGCAATACATAGATAATGTATTATCCTTTGCGCGAAATGTGTATACATACTCCATCAAGTATGAATTGATTTTAATAGCAAATGACTGTACTTTCTATGAACTGATTTTTTTGTGGCATCTTGCTCTACAGTTAAAGGATTATTGTACTGTTCGCATTTATCGTGTCCCTAAAGAATCTTTGTATTCTTCTTGGAATCGTGGATCTCTATTGGCACAAGGAGAAAACATTACTTTCTGGAACGTTGATGATATTCGTAATCCATGCGCAGTTCATAACGGCCTGGATAAGCTAGAAACCGGTCATGATATTGTTGCATTCCCTTATGTCATCCTCCGAATGAATAAAAAACAAGTTGGTAATGTTCTTTATCGTACAATCGACCAACTTGTTCAGACAGATTTGAACAGAGAGTTTATGCTTGGACCATTTTTCATGTTCAAGAAATCCGTATTTAAGAAAATAGGTGGTTTTGACGAACAATTCCGTATTGTTGGAGATTTTGAATGGCAGATAAGAGCAGCTTCATGCAAATCCATCTCTACAGAGATAGATAACACTTTAGGTGGATTATTCCTCCACGACGGCGCGGGGCTTTCCGGTTCTGGGAATGAACGGCATAGGGTGGAGCAGAATGTAATTTATGCAAGATATGGCATGTCTGAAATGAAAAAAGAAATGAGTTTGGCCCAAGAACGCATCTACGATGGATATGATCTTGAAAATCCACGTTTCAATAACTTTACTGATACTACTTGTAATCAAGTGGAACATATACCACATAGAAACCATTTAGCACTCAGATTTCTGCGTGCATATCTGCGGTACACGAATAAGTGAGGGAGAATGAAACGAGTAATGCTATGTACAATTGCTTGGTATGAAAGGCATACATTCATCGCTGCACATGCTAGGCAGATAGCTGACAATTTATGTGCAATTGTGACATTGCGAAATGCGCCTGAGTCATTTACCTACAATTGTCCAACTTTTGAAATTTCAAAGAAGCCTATCTCGTTCTCTGAAAAAGTAAGTAGAAGATTTGGAGGCTATCCAAAGGATCCTAAGGTACATATCTATACGCGATTCGCACGCATCTTGGACAATATTAACCCTGATATTGTTCTCTTTGATTTTGCTAATGTCGGCGTCCTTCTTGCAAGAGAGTGCATTTCACGTAACATTCCATATGTAATCCATTTCCATGGCTACGACGTATCTAAAGCATTCTCTGACATCAAATACAGAAACGATCTCCTGATAGTTTGTGGCAAAGCGGACTCAGTAATTGCTAATTCAAAAAGCACTAAGACTCGTCTTAAACGCATAGGCATCCCAAATGACTCTATTAAGGTCAAGTATATGTCTACTAGCGTTCCTGCACGATACTATGAACCTCGCGATTCTCGGTGGTTTAGAATAGTTCATTTTGGAAGTTTCTTTGATGTTAAGAATCCACTTGGCTCGATCAAGGCGTTTGAATATGCAAAGATGAAAGGCTTAGAGGGTGAAATGTTCATGTTCGGAGATGGAACACTGAAGGCTAAGTGCGCAGAATACGTTCAAAAGAATTCAGTTACTGACGCATATATTCTTCCAACAATTACAAATAATTGGGCTCTCCGATTATTAGAGAGATCACATATATTAACTCAACACTCCGTACAAACGGATTCAGGCTTTGTTGAAGGATTTGGAGTTGTTTTGATTGAATCAATGGCCCACGGCCGGCCTGTGGTTACTTCCAGACACGGTCCGTTTTCTGAACTTGTTGTTGATGGAGAGACCGGTATTCTTTTCGATGAGCATGACTGGAAGGCACAGGGAGAGGCATTTCTGAAATTGTCCATGGACAGAAGGCTTCTCATATCTCTTGGCAAAGCAGCGTACGAACGCATGAAAGAACTATTCAGTTATGAAAAAGAGAAACGAGAACTAAGAAGCATATTGGGATTAGAATGATTCCTATGAAATACAGTCTCCTTACGCGCCTGATTAATAGAGCAAAGAGAGATACTGTCTGTATCCTTGAACTGCCCAGGAGAGCCAAGTGCATGACACTAGCAAAGAAGTATCAAATTGGAAGTCATGGTGAGTATAAACGTATACATTTCTTCCATGTAAGAAAAGCTGCTGGTACTTCTACAAATCTTAGCTTTCTATCTACTGGTGGCGAAGATGGAAAAGATGTCTATGCTAAAATGTCTGTAGGCGGTTGGAACAAATGCTATATTTCAGGCGACAAGGTCTTTGTGGGTTGGAGCAAGCAACTGTCAGAAAGAGGAGAGTACTTCTACTCATTCAGCCATGCGCCAGCATGGTCTCTTTCGTTACCGAGTAATACATTCACTTTCACTTGTTTTCGTGATCCGGTCAAGCGCGTTATCTCTCACTACAAAATGATCTTGGAAAGTCTACAACCAGAGAAAAGGAATAGTACAAACGATGAGGAACGATCCTGGCTAGGAAAAACCTTCGAGAGTTTTCTGGATAGCTTACCGAAAGAACATCTGCTTAATCAGCTGTATATGTTTTCAGAAAATTTCAAAATTGATGAAGCTTTGAGAAATGTAAGAAGTTGTAACCACATCATGTATGTTAGTAACTACAATGCGGGATTTTTTGCACTCTCTCGGATGACAGACATTAGTCTAAATCCAATACACTATCGTAGAACTAATATTGATATTGATATCTCCATTGAAGAGATAGAGAAATTACGATTAAAATTGCGTCTTGAATACAAATTCCTTAACAAATTGAAATCCTTATGATTACCATATTCATATGTAAACACGAGTTCGATAAGGTTAGTTATGGCTAAAATCTGTTACATAACATCATTAAGTCACTCGGGCTCCACACTTCTTGATATTCTCATAGGAACACTTCAGGGTGCGTTTTCGACCGGGGAAGTAACATATCTTGCATGGAATCTTTATAGAGAACGGCACATGGAAGTTTCTGTAGCTGAGCAAAATATCTGCACATGCAGATATCCTTTCAGCAAATGCCAAATTTGGGGAGAAGTAATCGACCGTTTGAAGAATACCAAGCAGGGTTTATTACTTTCAGAATCACCTCTGAATTACCAGATGAAATTCTACAATTTCACAAATAGATATGATGCAAGTGCATCATTCTTTGATCAGAAGCTGAAAGCTATTCTCATTAAGCACCTCAAGAACTATGGGAATGGCCTCATTCCAAAGATATTACATCTCTATAATAGGCGTATTGCTGAGAATAATTGGATAGTATTTGACACTCTAGCTGAAGTTACTAATGCAAAGGTTATTATTGATTCCAGCAAGGACATAGGGCGTCTATATCATCTAACCCAGCATCGGCCAGATTCGGTGTATATAGTTTTCTTGGTCAGGAGTATATTTGCAGTGGCAGCATCAAGCCTAAAAAGAGGTGGTGACCCTATTGTATCTGCCTTAGACTGGGTGCAAGGTAATATGTCGAAATATAGTATTATTAAACGAATGCCTAAGATTCCTTCTATTGTGGTTTGGTACGAAGATTATTGTAAAGACCCTTTATCAGAAAGAAATAGAATCGCAGATTTTATTGGACTGACTAAAAATCCTGAAGATATTTCGATCAATTCAAAAAAATATCATCTTGTTGCCGGCAACCCTATGCGTTACACAGAAGATATTATTATACGAAGGGATGATTCATGGAGGTCGCTGCTGAACAAATCAACATACAATACAATAAAAAACATATTAGATAAATGTCCAAATTCTTTCAGAGATTATTTGGAAATAATTGAACATACTCATATAATGTAACAAAGATATTCAAAAGAGAAATTGACCATCCCAACTTATGAATTTCAAAGAACCATGGGAAGAAATAGTATCTGCAGGATATGGGAGAAATGGATAAACAATTCTGATGCCAAAGAGGATCATAATTGAGCAGCGATATGTGCCAAGGTATAGAGTTGCGTTCTTCAACAAGCTGGCTGAAAAATATAATATAGTCCTGATTCACACAAATAATACTGATAGTATTTCGAGTTTGCAAACTGTTGACAGAATTGTTGATGACTTAAATTTTCCTGTATATTCCAGCCCTGAATTATCTAACGGGTGTTCCTTCTGTAAGCCTGGCTATTATCATAAGGATATATTCAGACTAATTCACAAGCATTCACCTGATGTCATTATCGCAAGCCATGGATACATCACTTCGATTCTTGCCAATAGTCGATTAAGAAAAGAATATATGTCAATTGTCCGTAGTACTATTGCATGGGCCTGTAACGGCTATAGAGTTACTAATCCTATTAAATACCGTAATCAGAAGGAGTTTTCTCAAAGTATATTTAGAGCTTTTCGAGGGCATTTCCAGTGGAAAAGTAAATACAATGCAATGCGAGAAATTGATGGCTTCTTGGCATATTCTGGTAGAACTGCGAAATTTTGGAATATTGCATATGACATTGACATAGAAAATATTACTGTTGCTCATAATGCAATAGACACCTCTCGGCTAGCAGCTCTACATAGTGATTTTACAATAAAGAAGAAAAGAAAGAAACTAAAGGACACATTTATCTTTGTTGGAAGAGTGATTGAACAGAAATCTCTAGATAAATTAATTTATGCACTAAAAGATCTTATACCGGAATATCCACAGGTTCACTTAAAGATTATCGGTGAAGGCCCTGCCTTGAATGATATGAAGTACTTATGCGAAGAATTAGGGGTTTCTGATGCTGTTACTTTTACCGGTGGGATTTACAATGAAGTAGCATTGGCGCAGGAACTATGCAACTCTGGACTTTTTGTACTACCTGGCTTGGGTGGACTCGGAATGAACACTGCAATGGCATGTGGTCTTCCCGTAGTTTGCGGATATGCAGACGGAACGGAAGAACATCTAATTGAAGAGGACGAGACTGGCTATAGATTCGATGGAACTAAAACCGGCTTAGTTAAATGCCTTAGATACGCACTTGATAATAGAGAGTGTTGGAGAGACATGGGTTTGAAGGCAAAAGGATTTGTAACAAATAAATACAATTTGGACAACATGGTTAAGGCTTTTTCTTATCGTATTGATCAACTATGAAGTTAAACTATCATCTCTCCGTACTATGCTTTTATATGCTGATACCAATTGTTTTGTGACTAATTGGCTGTCATGCCGGGTTAATGCAATTCGCTTTGCATTTGAAGCTATCTTCTGGGCATTTTCAACATTTGACAATAATCCGTTGATATTGCTAGCTAGAGAATATGGATCACCTGGTGTACACAGATATCCCTCTTCGCTATCCTCAAGCATACTCGGTACTCCACCAACAGCTGTAGCCACACACGGGGCTCCTACTATCATTGCTTCTGCGAGTGAATTCGGACTATTATCTATGAAAGACGGATGAGCAAATACAGAACACTGTACCAACTCACGGGCTAATTCAGATGCATTCATGGCTCCCAACAAAACAACATTTTCATTGATCTCGTTCTTTCTGATTCTTCTTTCTATGATAGGCCAGATAT
>Ga0255366_10148_pt1 | contig 13457 bp, 16 predicted proteins | sample ANMaggSeSYBR01C4_FD_182086 | JGI IMG/M metagenome (GOLD analysis project Ga0255366, IMG submission 182086) | Sediment cell enrichment communities from methane seep in Santa Monica Basin, California, United Staets - ANME aggregate JGI... | ecosystem: Environmental > Aquatic > Marine > Cold seeps >... | reverse complement strand
TTGGATTTAGGAATTATTTTCTTCTTTTCAGACGCAACATTGTTTAATACCATAATATCCATAGGTAGGAATGCACACAGACTTAACTTATTTATCCTATTGTAGGCCGTTATGCACAATAGAGTTGTGCATAATTATTCATATTTCATGTTGTAATATTATTGGTGGTTTAGTTGCAATTAACATTTGATACAATAAGTCCATATAATATTTGTGCGGATAGACTTGGTATAACAAAAACATGCAAACCCTGGATTGCTACAATGGCAAATTGGAAAGGAAAGGCATGTCATGTTCCAGAAACTCCAAAAGATATTTCCTACTACATCCATTCCAAAATGGCAGAATTAAATTCATCAGGCAATTTCATTGTTGAATCTACAAGAGAATATCTACCTGATCAAAAGAAATCAGTGCCAGGCTACAAGGTCATATGGAAAAATTGTCCCAATAAGGAGTATAGAGATACAACTATTAGAATAATTGCCTGGCATCCTTTCCCTATCCTGTTTTATCCAAACTTCAACCGCATTCTTGCAAGAATGTTCGAATCAATGAAGATTTCTTATAAATTCCCAGAAGGACATGATAATGTATTTGAAGAAATAGGCATCAGCAGAAATATCATGATGCAGATGTCTCTTGCAGTTATGAGTCTGGATAATCTGAAGGAAAATTTCATTAATCTGGTACTTCAAAATATGTTTCCAGAATATGCAAATTCCCTTATCTTTGGCAATACGACCATCAATCAATCAGAGATTTGTTTTGATATACCAACGAATTCCATGGAAGAAGCGAGAGATATAATTTTCAATTGGAGTACCAGTAACATGAAAATATTTCACTATTCCAGCCTAAAATGGGAAAAGGGAAATCCAATATTCCACTTCAAAACAGAAGATGGACTCAGGTTTAAAATGTATGGCAAGGGGAAACTTGTAAGACTTGAATTCACCTATGATAGAAAATATATGGATAAGAAAGGACTATCAAGAAGATCCTTTGAAGAAATACTTAGAGATGCAGAGACACAATTTGAAACTCTGGATAAGGATACACAGCCAATAGAAATTAGAACATTAATACCCACAAGAGAAACTACAAAAAAACTGAATCAAGGTACTCATTCACTGAAGGATATAAAGGTACTTGAAGCACTATCCCATAGAAGCAATGAAACATTTAAAAGTTTGTCAATTCAAGAGGAGATCGGTCTTACCAGAAGTATGGTGTATTACAGATTGTCTCAAAAATTTGGTTGGTTATTAGAAAAGACAGGGCGTAAATGGACTCTCAAGAAAGGATCGATACAAGTCATAACATATTTCTTGAAGATGATCGGAGAAGTTGAATTTTTGATAGGTGAAATGGAAAAGACATTGAATAGAAACTTTGGAATCAGTGGAATCAAAACAATAGAAACACAAACAGTACAACAGGAATTGGATAGAATACAGGACTACAATTCACCGTAAGGGCTTATCCTTTTCTGATAATTGATTTCCTGGGCCATGCCGCTTAAATTTAAAGGATTGTATGCACTCATCAAATATTGGCTCATATTCATCAAACAGATCGGATTCGATTCCACATGTTATGATATATTCAATACCAGTTTTGACAAAACCAACTTTTTTGGTTTTAACACCCATCGGAGTATCATATACAGCTTCAACGGCTTCTACACCATCTATTTTTATGCGCTTAAAAGATTCCATTTCACCTCTAAACCTGTATACATTCCGTATCGCCAGATTTTCAATTTCCTCGATGGATTCCTGAGTTCCATAGGTTGGACCAGCCATAAGATTGATAGTCCCTCCTCCTGAATCAACGAAATGAACAAGCGTCTCTGGTGGTAACTTGGTATCATTAATCCTCCACTCTTTGGGACATTTTATTACAAAATCATATTTATTGTTTGAATAGATCTTATTGATCTGTTCCTTCGTTTTAGAAATTTCGTCGCCAAATCTTTTTTCATTATGTCTTGGTTTCTTCAGCATTACAAAAGTCTCCTCTCTTTCCTTAAATTTCGGATAACCCATTACCAAAGCAAAAACATAAAAACATGCCCACATAAAACTGGAAACATCGTGACCCATAGCACGTATTGCAAAGAAAGCTATAAAAACAAGGATGACCATTGTGCTTGTACCGCTGAGAAAGAATATCAAAAGGACTTTTGCCATATCTCGCCCTATATCCTGTACTACGCTATATTTCAGCCCCATTAGAGCAAATGATAAAACGATAAAAACAACATAGTACCCCAATAGCCACCACCATTCCACAACAGATTCGCCCAAAACCAAAATTACGTTCAATGGTGCGCTGAATAAAATAATAGCAGTAACAAAGGTGATTGCATCACGGAGTTCCTTCATATTCTACCTCACGTATATGTGTCTGATTTTCTCATTAGAAATGTCCTAAATCCTCTATAACGAAATAATCCCTCAATATTTCTTCTTTTTTCCTTAGATATTCATTCAAATGGGCTTTGTCCTTAGTCAATCCAAGCAGATGATATTCTTTTTTGGCTACCTCTTCAATAAAAAGATCTCGCAACTCGCACATCATTTCATTCCATTCATCAAGTTCTTTATATTTGGCTACAAATAATCTTGCTTTCCCTCTCGGATCGATAACAAGCTCAGACCATTCGCTACTGCTAATTGGCGTGTCAATCACCGGAAGCATCGTATCCGATTCATAAGGAAAAGAATGATACCTCATAATAGGTTTATATACCCTTCTGGGTATTTCCTTGAATAACTTACGAGAAACAGACGGTACCATCTTCACCGTAAAATTGGTTATTTTGTCTTCACTTTCATCAAGTCCAAGATTTATTAAATTGCCTTCATCGTCAATCAAACGTCTTTGAACGAAGTAGGACGGATGAAATAATGTTATCTTATCTCCTTTTTCTACAATAATGCCACTTCGTTCTGTAGTGAGTGGATCACCATCATAATAAGATTCTTTTAACGGGAACCCCTGTTTTTCTAAGAATTTTGGTAATGCCACACCTTTGATTTTCATATCTCTGATAGGTATGGACTCTCCTTTTTTAATTTTTGTAATGTCTGAATAGCTCTTTGGCAGTCTTGTATTTCCCCCAGTTATTATTATATTTTGAAATGTACCTAAATAAGTAGGGTTGTATAAAATAGCTGTTTTCTTCAAAGGTATTTGTCCAACGTGATGTATTCTCTCAATAATACTGTTAAAATGCACATCACCATCCCCAAGAAAAACAGTGTCGATATCAGGCGTGATTACTCCTAACCGCCACCTCTGCTTATAATCAACAAGATGTGTTTTTCCCATATCGTTTTTAATAGCGGTTTTAAAATCGTCATCATCCAATACTTGTTTCACAAGTTCAGGTATTTTTTCCATTTTTGATCCCCCTCCGAATTTATGATACATAATAGTTAAATAATTCATTAAATATTGAGTAACTCTGGAAATACAATAAAAGCAATAATATTAGCTACGAATAGAATTGGGATAATGAGAATAAAATAGAAAATATAATCTCTTATTCTTGCTTTTTTAAAAGGGATATCTTCAGCATTCATTTTGTTTGCTGTTGAATATGCATCATAAACAATAAATATTAATAGAATAAGTATTGGGAAAATAGTCATCATTGGCATCAATGCATGAGATAAACCGAATGAGAATACTAACAGACATCCTTTTGTAAACTGGCCATTATACACTTGTCCCAAGCCTATGAAAAAGAAAGATAATACTGCTGAATAACCTGGTTCTTTTTTGATTTGGAAGTTTTACAGCTTTTTCACATTCATCTGCTTCATCACAAATTAAACATTCTTCATGTCCTTTTTCATATGTCCCAAAACAATCGATTTCTTCATCATTCATATTGAACCGCCGAAAATATCAACAAAATTTTAGAAACATACGTTATTAATATCCAAATAAAATATATAATTATAAAAATTTTCATATTCTAATTTGAGCATAAATTCCCCATCCTGTTGTCACACACCTCGGACTTAAGCACCTCAGCCCTGTAATTAATATCCTGCTCACAATTCCCCCTCTTGTCCGTCAACTCAATGGTAAGGCAATCTTCCACAGTACTGCACCAATTACCAACCATTTGTATCAACATTCTTCTCACACCCAAAGGTACCTACTTCTTGTTTCTGCACCCAACTAAAATAAAACTATCGAATTTATTTAACAAGCACATCCCAAAAAGATGCAATCCATCTTCCCATCACTCCCATACAACCCTCATCTATCAGGCGCAGGCATCAATATATAAGAAAAAACACAGAGTACTACAACATCAACCCTCCACCAGAGGAATGACCACCATGCCCCAAACCACCCTAAAATCAATCCCCGGTATAATAGCCTTGAGAATATTCGGTCTGCTGTTATTCCTGTCCCTCCTGTACATAGCCAACAATCTGTCCTTCTTCACAGACAACCCCCTGAATTACCAGATCATACTGTTCCTGAACAGCCACGTCTGGCTCCTGGTACTGATCACCTTCGCCTTTCTAATCGGTGAGATATTCAACGCCCTCATCTCCCCGTTCAACCTGCCAGCCCCCCTCTTCAATGCCGTGGGAGCCGTACTCTTAGTCAGATTCCTTTTCAGTATATTCGCACTTTTTGACACCATGCTGGACATCAACATATTCCATATCTTCGATACCCTGTCGTTCATCATCTACCCCTTCGTCTTCATAATAGTACTAATCGGCGGCTATATCCTAATCCTCCAGAACCTGGTCCGGACCGACCAGTCACCAAAAAAAGAAACAAAAACCCTGCAGGATATTGCTGCCTCCAAAACCGGGGAAGCAATAACCTGGGAGGACGTGGGAGACGAATTCAAGCAGGCAGTTTACGACCTGTTAACCCTCTTTCGCAGTTCAATAAAGAAATAGATGAACTAAAGCAGCAGTGTCATAAAGGCTTCCTGCCTGCATATATGCCGTACCTGTAATATTTCGTAAAATGCTTTGGCATGTTCCTGGCATCTTTAGCCATGTCATTAAACGCCTTTCAATATGCAAGTTTTGTGAGGTACAGCCACGGTATCCTGTACATTGCCCTAATGCACAATCCTCCGCGCAACTTGCCTTTTCGCCGCCGCAAGGTCATCATCAGATGAATGGGATAAATATACATTCATTTTTTGTAGATTTTATCGTGATGGTCAAAATCAATAAAATAGACAATACCATCATTCAATTTATAGGTAAGAACAAAACTCTTCAGGATATGAACTCTTCTTATCCCTTTATCCGGATTCTTTAATGGCTTGAAATGTTCAGGGAAAGAGAGTATCTCAGGAATCTTACTTTCGAGGACTCCCTTTAATAGTGGATTCTTTTTACATGCCTTATTGATCTTTCTCTTACAATTTTCCTCAATAAAGCATTCCATTCTCAGTCCTCAAACATCTCATCAAGGGATTCCACTTTAACAAATCTGCCTTTTTCAGTCTCCTTCAATCTTTTAATAAATTCGTCCTTCAGCGGAAGTTCATCAACCGGATGCCAGTCTATCTTTTCGCAGAATTCCCAGTCCTCATCTGTCAATCGTCCGGTTTTCAGATATCTTTCAAATATTTCTTTCCTGATAACTTCTTCTCTGGCAACCTCAGACCAGTTGACCCATGGAAATAGACCAATTTCATTTTTCACATTGTCGGATACAGTCAATACTACATTTACCATTTACAACACACCTCTGGTTTTAAGTTCTTCAAACTTTTTCAACTCATCCAGGCGTTTCAATATCCCTGCTTTCATTACTTCGTTCCAGTTAATTTCAGGGAATTCTTTTTTTATTCTATTGAATCTGTCAGGCATTGATACTGTGATGGTGGCCATGGGATCACCTTAATTACTTATATTGTAGGATATTTGTACACATAAACATTTGCATTCACAGATATCTGTAAATCCACAGCGTCAGGAATGGCTTGGATTTAATCTTCAAGCATAAGCAACGAGAAGGATATTTACATGTATGGGTGGTGTTTTTTCAGACCGTCACAATCGGGGATTTTTACACCGCTGTTGACATGATCGAGGAAATGATTTTTTTCCGCGGATTTAAAGCTTGCAACAATTGATGATACAAAATAAAACAATAAAATTTTAAATACTACTAAATAGAATAATACCAATTGGTAGTATTTCATGAGATTCCATAACAGGGAGAAAGAACTCAACGAACTAGAACGCATCTGGAGATTGTGCTCTGCCTCCACACACTTCACTATACTCACCGGAAGGAGACGCGTAGGTAAAACAGAACTGATCAAGCAGTTCTATACTGATAAAACGCACCTGTATTTTTTTATAGGCCGGAAAAAACCAGCACTACTCCTCGAAGAGCTGTCCGAAGTTGCCAGAACCTTAATTAAGGATTTCCCGACTATGGTCAAGTTCGACGAGTGGCTCAAATTCCTGTTGAACAATGTAGACCAGAACACAGTCATATTCATAGACGAATTCCAGAACTTCCAGTTTGTAGATAAAAGCATTTTTTCAGATTTCCAAAAAGTCATTGACGAATACAAAAACAAGGTGCAAGTTCATATGATCGCGGCCGGTTCGCATATTACCTTGATGGATAAAATATTCACCAACAGCAAAGAACCCCTTTTTGGCAGGGCTACAGAGACATATGTGCTTAAACCCATGCAGTTCAAGGATGTTTCTAAAATGCTGTTTGAAATAGGTATCAGTGACATTAAAAACCAGATACAGTGGTACAGCGTATTTGGAGGAATACCAAAGTACTATGTAATGGCCGAGGAGCAGGGGTTAGCCGGAATGGATATCTTCTCTGCCCTCAGGATACTCCTGTTCAGGGACTTTGCCCCCTTAAAAGAAGAGGCACGAAGTATCCTTGCTGAAGAGTTCGGACGGGAACATCCCTCATATTTCTCAATACTGGAAGCTGTTGCACTGGGAAATTCCGAGATGACAATGATTGCCAACAGATCAGGGATTAAAGTAAAAAGTATTGCTAAATACTTAGGCCAGCTTGTAAGGGATTTCCGGTACCTGGATTATGAAGTCCCGGTCACTGAAGCAAGACCGTGGAAAAGCAAGAAGGGACGGTATTTCCTGAATGATAATTTCTTCAAGTTCTGGTTCAGGTACATTTACAGGAACAGAAGCAACTATGAGATAGGCAATTACGACATCCTGATAGATAAGATACATCAAGACTTTGAATCAGTTGTTGGAAGAGAATTTGAAAAGATATCCATGCAATTTCTAAGGGAACTCAACACACAAAACAAACTTCCATTCCCATTTTCAAAAATTGGCAGATGGTGGCGCAAAGGCAGTGAAATAGACATAGTTGCAATTAATGAAGATTCAAATAATATCCTTTTTGTAGAATGCAAATGGCAGAACAGGAAAACCGGTATTGACGTGCTTGTTGTCCTGCTGGATAAATCCGGCTCAGTAGATTGGAATATCAATGACAGGACCGACCACTTTACCGTAATATCAAAATCAGGTTTTACAAAAAAAGCAGAAGAGTTCGCCGGACAGAACAACTTCACACTCTATACACTGCAAGACCTCAAAATAATCTTTAATCACCCGTGATAATACGTCGGCTCTTCAGGCTTCTTCTGCTTACCCTGGAAATTGATAGCAGGCAACGGCACAGCAGGCGGTAGCCCCAGCGTCTTCGAAATAGTTAACGCCAGAGGTGCCAGGTTATTCACCATAGTATTGGCAACTTCGTTTTGCACCGCAGGCGGCGCAGACCCGGCAGTCCACTGTTTATGCAGTGCTTCCAGATCAGCATCCTGGAAATAATCCGTAGAACCTTCAAACCTGATATAGCCAATATTTGGGTTCAGGTAATTGATAGACATAGCATACTCCAGCCTTATTACCTGTTTTTCCCCAAATGCAGTATTCTGTATCACAAGTGTGGGATTTTTGATATTAATATCAAAATTAATGTTAATACTTTTTTGATGCTTTACCCCTTCGGGACCTGTAAACGACTTTGATTCGATATTTTTCACCTGGAAACTAATAATCATCGGACTCACCATATCACATAAAGGTTGTAAGAATAATAAAATATTGGGTTAGCACCCAGGGATAAAAAACAAGTGGTATAATTACCCCCGTAATAATCCCTGTGTGGAAAAAAGATTAATTAGCTATGAAGTCAACACAATTTCAATACTTATATCTTTCGGTACCTGTAACCGCATAAGTTGTCTCAATGCCCGCTCGTCTGCATCCAGGTCAATAAGCCGTTTATGTACACGCATCTCCCAGTGGTCCCAGGTAGCTGTTCCTTCACCATCAGGACTTTTTAATGATGGTACCACCAGTTTCTTTGTGGGCATTGGAATAGGACCTGAAATATTGACCCCTGTCTTCTCTGCTATACTCTTCACCTGATTACACAGAGTGTCAAGTGTTAAAGGACTTGTCCCTGATAACCGTATCCTTGCTTTTTGTGCCATTAAAATAAACTCCAAAAAAAGAAGAAAGTGAGGCTTATGACCTCGCCTTAATACTGATGACCATTCCAGCGGCTACTGTCTGGCCCATATCACGAATAGCAAAGCGTCCCATCTGCGGGATCTCCTTCACATTCTCGATAACAAGGGGCCTGGTTGGTTTAACGGTCACGATTGCCGCATCGCCTGCCTTGATGAAAGAAGGATTCTCCTCCTTTACTTCCCCGGTCTTCGGATCAAGTTTCTTGTCCAGTGACATAAGTGTACAGGCTGTCTGGGCTGTATGACAGTGGAACACAGGTGTGTATCCTGCTGAAATGGCAGACGGGTGCTGAAGCACTACGATCTGTGCTGTAAATTCTTCAGCTACTGTTGGCGGTTTGCTTGCGTGTCCACACACATCGCCTCTTCTTACATCGTTCTTTCCAATTCCCCTGACGTTCCATCCGATATTATCACCGGGAACTGCCTCGGGTTGTTCTTCATGATGCATCTCTATGGACTTGACCTCGCCTGAAGCACTACTTGGCTCGAATATAACATTTTCACCTTTCTTCATGATACCGGTCTCAACACGTCCCACAGGTACAGTACCTATTCCGCTAATGGTATAAGCGTCCTGTACAGGAATACGCAGCGGTAATTTGGTGGGCTTTTCCGGTTCCTTGAGCTCATCAAGGGCTTCCAGGATTGTCGGGCCGTTATACCATTTAGTATTCTCGCTCTTGCTGGCAATGTTATCGCCCTCAAAAGCTGATGTGGGGATGAAATTCATATCAGAAGGCTTGAATCCTACGATCTTCAGCAGTGCGCTGACATCTTCCTTGGCCTTGGTATATTTAGCCTCATCATAGTTGACCTCATCCATCTTATTAATTGCAATGATGAGCTGGTTGATACCCAGGGTCCTGGACAGGAACACATGTTCCTTTGTCTGTGCCTGAACACCATCCTTGCCTGATACCACCAGGATAGCGGCATCTGCCTGTGATGCGCCTGTGATCATGTTCTTCACAAAGTCACGGTGACCGGGACAGTCCACCACTGTAAAATAATACTTATCAGTATCAAACCGCTGATGTGCGATATCAATGGTGATACCCCTTTCCCGCTCTTCCTTGAGTGAGTCCATAACCCATGCAAATGCAAAGGATTCCTTTCCTTTTGCCTTTGCCTCTTCCCTGTACTTCTCAATAACATGTGCCTCTACGGCTCCCGTATCATACATCAATCGACCCACAAGGGTTGATTTACCATGGTCGATATGACCGATAACAGCCAGGTTCATATGTGGTTTTTCTGCCATTTCCAATCCTCCATTATTTATATCATTATTATTGTAGATTTATTGTCCATATAGATTTTACTGCTTTTAAACTTTGTGTCAATTGCAGCTTGATTCTATTTACTTTTCAATACCCAGTTACTGACCTACAAAATCACTGGCTTTTGGTACTTCAGATTTCAATCCTTTACGCTGGCGTATCTGCACGACAATCTCTTTCAGCAGGCTTGCAGGTAATGTCTCGAATCCTGCGAACTCGGTACTCCACATGGCACGACCCTCGGTCGCAGACCTGATATCGCCTGCAAACCCGAAAAGTTCAGCCACAGGAGCCTTGCTCTCGATAATTGTCATATCGCCTTCCTGGGACATATTGTTAATAATACCCCTTCGCCCCTGGATCTCTGAAGTGGCTCCACCCATATTGGTTTGCGGGGTCTGGATAAATACCTTCTGGTACGGTTCCAGCAGGGTATCGTCAGCCATAAGCATAGCAGCCTGTATGGCCTGCCTTGATGCAGGTATAACCTGGGCCGGACCCCTGTGTACTGCATCCTCGTGCAGCTTTGCATCTACGAGCGTGACCCTGATCCCCTGGCAGGGTTCCCTGGTGAGCGGACCGGCTTTCATAACCTCTTCAAAACCATCGATGATCAGTTCCATGGTCTCACTCAGGTACTGGATACCTTTGGTGGTGTCGATGAGAATATTTGATTCGAAAATATGGGTAACGCCTTTTGCTTCAACCTTTTCAAACCCTGCCTCCATAAACTTCTCACGCCGCTCCAGTTCCGGCATACGCATGGATACCTCACCCGATTTGATAAGGTCCACGATACTGCTGTCCAGGGGTTCCACTTCAATATAGAACCTGTTATGACGGTTCGGGCTCTTACCTTCCACAGGTCCGGCATGTTTCTGGACCGTCTCCCTGTATACTACAATTGGCGGACTGGTAGTGATCTCCACACCCTTATCACGCTCGATCCTGTGGCCTATGACCTCAAGATGGAGTTCACCCATACCTGACATCAGGTGTTCACCAGTCTCTTCATCAATTGTAACTTTTAGGGTATTATCCTCCTTTGCAACTTGCCGGAGCACCTCAACCAGCTTGGGCAGGTCCTTCATGTGCTTTGCTTCCACAGCCACTGTAACCACAGGCTCACTGGCATGCTGGATTTCCTCAAAAGGTATCATGTCATCCTTTGAAGAAACCGTGGCACCAACATACGCATCCTTCAGGCCGGTGACAGCCGCAATATTACCTGCAGGGATCTGTTCTACTTCCAGCCTTTCCGGGCCCATAAAAATCCCCACCTGCTGCAGCCTGTTCGTCTTTACAGAGCCTGATACGTTAAGTTCCATACCTCTTTTCAGTGTACCACTGAACAACCTGCCAGTGGCCACTTCGCCTGCATGGGGGTCCAATGAGATATTTGTAACCATTAATGCCACATCACCGTCACGATTGGCATTTAGCATATCCTTACCTTCCGTGGATTCCTTATCGCCATGCCATATCACATTCACCCTGTCCGCCTGGGCAGTAAGGGGATTGGGCAGGAACCGTATGATCATATCATTTAAAACCTCATGGAGAGGGCATTTCTCTGCCAGTTCATTTTGTTTCTCATCCTTGCAGTAATTGTAAACATCATTGAACCCGATACCTGATTTTTTCATGAACGGTACGCTTATGGCCCAGTTATACAGGGCAGAACCAAAGGCTACAGTGCCGCCGGCAGCATCCACACGCCATCCTGCCTTGTATTTCTCTTCGTTCATGCCCTTGATGAGCTTATTCACATGATCGATGACCTTACCCAGCCTGACCTGCATCTCCTGGGAATCTACCTGCAACTCATTGATCAGCCGGTCCACTTTGTTTATAAACAGTACCGGCCTCACATGTTCCTTTAAAGCCTGCCTGAGCACGGTCTCGGTCTGTGGCATGGTCCCTTCCACTGCATCCACAACTACCACAGCACCGTCCACGGCCCTCATGGCCCTGGTCACGTCACCGCCAAAATCCACATGGCCCGGCGTATCAATAAGATTGATCAGGTATTCGTCGCCCTCGAACTCATGTACCATTGAAACACAGGCAGAGTCAATAGTGATACCCCGCTCCTGCTCTTCCGCATCTGAATCTGTGAACAATTGCCTGCCTGCCAGTTCCTTTGAGATCATACCGGCACCGGCCAGGATATTATCTGTGAGGGTTGTCTTTCCATGATCGATATGTGCCACTATACCGATATTCCTGACATTCTCAGGTTCATTCATGAGCACAGTCACGCGCTCTACCATCTTTTTCCTTCGTCCCATATCTATCTCCTCAATAAATTCTAACTGTCTGATTATTAATCGTCTTGTTCAATAAAAAATATCTGCATCAATAAAAAAAGATTCTGTCCTTGACTATAAAAAATGATTGCGGCAAAGCCGCAATATTATAGATTACCTTGCAGCCTTTGCCACCCGTTCCTTTCCTTCCTTCTTGTTAATAGAATAGGACTTGACATCGTAGTTTGCGGCTGCTATTATCTCATTTGCCAGGGCTTCCTCGATAGGCCGTCTTTTCTTAAATGAAGACTTATACGCCCCTTCAGCTACCAGTTTCAGTGCAGTATCCACCCTGCGCTGGGGCGCACTGTCCACTGCCTTTGGAACAGCTATTCCGCCGTACTTCAACCTGACCGTTTCTTCCCTGGGTCCTGCATTAATAATAGCATTAACCAGGATCTGGATCGGATTTTCCTTTGTCTTCTTACTAATGATCTCAAAAGACTCCTTAACGATCTTGTAGGTGGTCATCTTCTTGCCAGTATTGTCTTCGGTCTGCATCATCTTATTGATGAGCCTCTCAACAATGTGCTGGTTGGACTTATTGAACTGCTGTCTGGCGTGTTTTCCTCCGGAATAAGGCAGCATAACAGGCTTTAAGTTGATATATCTCTCAACGCTGATATCATCGACCTGGACTTCTGTAGTATCCCATTTATCGAAAATCTTGTTCATACATCTACCTCATTGGCTTCTCTTTGCGCCCGATTACCATCTCGTTGAGACTCATATCGTTCACTGCTGTTACCTTGAACCTGACACCGGGAATATCACCTTTTGCACCGCCCATACGTCCGCCGATACGTTCCACTGTCACTTCATCATGTTCATCTATGAAATTGATAGCACCATCACCAGGACAAAAAGCAGTGACCTGCCGTCCGTTCTTGATCAACTGTATCCTCACACATTTCCTAATTGCAGAGTTGGGCTGTTTTGCCTCTACACCAACTTTCTCAAGTACAATACCCCTTCCCTGTGGAGCGCCTCCAAGGGGATCTGCCTTTATATTAAGCTTCAGAGCGCGCCTGAGGTATTTCCTGTCGCTCCACCTGAAATTTTCCCGGTCACCTTTTAGTTTGCGGGCAGCGTATTTTCCGTTTCCCATATTATGTTACTTCCTGTAAAATTAATTATCTGGAATTCTTGCAGGCTACTGGATTGTCACGTCATATATATCATGATGTCGTTTGGCAAGAACCTTCACTTTTTCAATGTTCTTTCCGTTTCGCCCTATGGCAAGACCCTTCTCTTTAGTTTTTACTTCTACATAAGCTATACGTTTGTCACCTTTATTTCCGA
>Ga0255366_10147_pt1 | contig 13481 bp, 8 predicted proteins | sample ANMaggSeSYBR01C4_FD_182086 | JGI IMG/M metagenome (GOLD analysis project Ga0255366, IMG submission 182086) | Sediment cell enrichment communities from methane seep in Santa Monica Basin, California, United Staets - ANME aggregate JGI... | ecosystem: Environmental > Aquatic > Marine > Cold seeps >... | reverse complement strand
GTATTCAAAATAATACAATAGAAAACTTTTTGACCGGTTTAAATAATCCATTTGGTATTTGTTATGATGATTATAATGACCGGCTTCTATTTAGCGAACTCGGTTTCAAAATTTCCTATTTAAGATCAGTCCACCCAAGTGGTGGTGATGTAACAACTCCTTATTATACTGATGCTTATATTAAAGGAGTAGTAATGCATCCGGATGGCGATTTTTATTATACAACCTGGGATGTCAACAGTATACAATGGGGAGATGAGGAGGTAAGAAAGGTGAATTATAATTTCATCTGGAATTACATACCTTCAGATAACCACAACCGGCCATTCGGTTTGTGTGTTGGTTATGATAATATACTGGTAGTTTGTAACTGGGGCGATCATACATTGAGTTTTATAGAAGATGCTGTTTTTAGTGTTGAAGAACTCTCCGCCAAAGCAAATCGTTATTCCGTATATCCAAATCCAACCAATGGAAAGTTTTATATTGGATTCACAGATGTAATAAACTCCGAAATGGAGATTGTTATTTTGAACATGACAGGACAGCAAGTATATCATGAAAAGGTAAATAATTCCAATATGTTAACAGAAAAGGAATTCGACCTGCTGCATTTACCAAGCGGTACGTATGTGATTATTTTAAAGGATGACCGGTCGGTTAGTCAAAAAAAGCTGATTATTAATTAGGGAGAAAATAATATTAAGGTTTAAAAAGCACTTTGCCTGACGACATTGATTTAATATAGCTTCTGATTCCATTCACAATATCATCCAGTTTAAAAGAACCTTGTATTTCGGTTTTCATTTTTCCGCTGATGATCAAATCCTGAATTTCATTATTGATCGTATCAAATTCTACGCTGGTCTTTCTGGTAATCCATTCATTTAAATTAAAGCCTTCCAGTTTTTTTCCATGGAAAATAATGTCCATCGGATCAATTCCCAGCAAAGAACCTCCAGCCAGTCCACCATAAAGAATAATTTGGGAAAACGAAGGTAAAGTGTTCAAAAACAATCCGGTCATTTCTCCGCCAACAGCATCAAATGCCATTGTTGGTTTTAGCGTACTTATCAAATCTGCTAAATCAAGTTTAAAATGTTCATTTGATGAATCAAGCGCATAATCTGCCATTTTATCTTTTAGCACAGGTATTTGTTCTGGTTTTCTAACAATATTAATTACTTCAATACCTTTTAATTCTGCCAAAACCCTGATAAATTCAGCCACCTGTCCTCCTGCTGCATTTTGTACGATTGCTTTGCAATTAGATATCGTAGCCATTTCAACCAGACCATATGCTGTATAAGGATTAATGGACAAACAGGCTCCTTGTTCGAAATCCAACTCATTTTTCAGGACAATACAATCTTTCGCATCAGCAATAAAATATTCAGCCCATGTTCCATCAACTTCAGCCTGGATAAAACTACTTACTCTTTTGTTGAGCATTTTTTTTGCATTGTTTCCTGTATCAACTACCACACCGGCCCCTTCAAAACCCGGGACTGCCGGAACTGATTTTATAATGTTATAACCACCACGAATAAATGCGATATCAGATGGATTACAGGGTGCTGCCTCCATTTTGATCAAAACCTGTTCTGGGTTTAAATCAGGAAGTTTTCTTTCAGCTGTTTTTATTCCAATGATGGCCCGGATCAAGTTATTGTTATAAGCCGGAAGTAAAACAGCTTTGGTTTTTCGATTATCACTCATATTTTTTTAATTTTAAAGTAAGCCAGCTTGAATGGCAAATATAAAAAAAAGGATAGTCAAAAAAATGACTACCCTTTTTTTCTAATTAACGAGAGAGTTTATCTTACCTTCACAAACTTCTTAACAAGTATTCCACCATTTTCACCTCTAAATTGAACATTGTAAAATCCTTCAGGAAGTTCCGAAGTATTTATTTTAATCAATTGTTTACCGCTTACAAGGGTTTTGTCTGATGAGTAAACCACCTGTCCTAACTGATTGAAAATATTTACCGTAACATTTGAGTTATTATTTAATGTTACTTCAATACTTGCATAATCAGAAACAGGATTAGGATATATATCACCAATACCTGAAATAACCTTTGATAGGTTTTCGATTGAAAGATAAGCACTTGATCCCTTAACAATAAACTCAACATTTATTGTTTGATTATTTTCGTCAAGTACCACAGTTGCGATTTCTGAATTTATTCCCGGCATCTCAACTTTAAGTTTGTAAGTACCAAAAGCCATATCTTCAAATTCAAATAAACCTTCTTCATTACTAAGTATGTATGAAAGAGCATTTTCTTCTTCATCCATCAGAACAATATTAACATTATCACCTGGCCCTTTACCATCATCAAAGCTAACTGTTCCGGTAATATTTCCCGGTCCGGTATTAAAGAAACCAACAGGAATAAGATTAATGTTGTATGGATTATTCGGCTCGCCCAAAGTAATTAATTCAGCATCTTCCCATGACAGGGCATCGCCGTAATATGTCGGGAAATACTGCCAATAATATTGTGACATTGGCAGAAGTGATGCCCAGATATAATAGTCTCCATCAGGAACATCCTCGAAGAAATAGGCACCGGTACCTTGGTCGGTCAACGTAAAATCATAGATATACCAACCAGCGTTATCCATCCCGAATAATCCCACAAGGGCATAATCAACAGGAGCATTTTCAACATTAACAGTCCCAAATAATTCTTGTCCCATTTGTCCGCTCAGGAATATTTCCTGGCAAGATTCAGCAATACAGCTATCTCCTATCGGATCGTAAGAATATGTAGTAAGGCAAACCAAAAACTCATCACCAAGAGACGGATCAAAGGTGTGGGTAACCTGCTGGCCTGTGGCTGTGTTCCCATCTCCGAAATCCCACATATAGTAATCAGCAGGTAATGGGAATGATTCACCCCAAAAATCATAAGTAAAATCGCCATAGGATTGGTACCAGAACCAGTTTTCGCAATCATTTCCTTGTCCTCCAACCCAAACTTCCTGTGCAGAAGTAGCAACACATGTATCTGCAGTACCTGAAATATAAGAGTAAGTGGTTAAAGTTACAAGAAATACATCACCGTTGTTCGGATCGTAAGTATGTTCGACAATCTGGCCATATCCTGTTTCACCATCACCGAAATCCCAGAAATAATCATTTGCAGGATAAGGAAAGGATTCTCCGTAGAAGTCAAAAGTCAGGAAATCCCAGGTGTCATACCAGAACCAGTTTTCGCAATCGTTGCCACCATTTCCTACCCACACTTCCTGCATTGAATATGCAACACAAGAATCTCCTGTTGCAGGATCGAATGAGAATGTTGTTAGAGTAACAAAAAACATATCTCCAGTATTAGGATTATAAGTATGTGTAACTTCCTGTCCGGATCCGGTATTTCCATCACCGAAGTCCCAGTAATAATCATCAGCAGGAATTGGGAAGGATTCGCCAAAGAAATTAAATGTGATGTTATCATAAGTTTCGTACCAGAACCAGTTTTCACAATCACCTCCGCCACCATATCCTATAACAATTTCTTCACAATAGGTATCATAACAATTATTCATTGAATCGCTAAAGATAGTCAGGCAAACGAGGTAAGTTCCCTGGATTTCGTAAATGTGCCCGGGATTTTGCTCCTCAGAGAATCCACCATCACCGAAATCCCACATCCAGAATGTCGGATTGCCAATTGAGAGATCGGTAAACTGTACAACATAAGCTCCCGTTGGAACAGAATCAATTGTATAATCAAAATTAGCGATACAGTTGCCTCCGCCGGCCCCTACCCAAATTTCCTGAGTTGAAGTAGCAATACAAGTATCTGCTGCGCCCAGAATAGTATGTATAGTGGTTAAAGTTACAATGAATATGTCTCCTGTATTAGGATCATAAGTATGTGTAACATTTTGTCCTGAACCTGTAGCACCATCGCCGAAATCCCACATCCAGTAGTTAGCAGGCTCAGGAAATGATTCGCCGTAAAAGTCAAAAGTTGTATTGTCATTGGATTCATACCAGAACCAGTTTTCACAATCTCCAGAACCGCCACCTGATCCGATAACTATTTCTTCACAGTAGGTATCATAACAATTATTCATAGAATCACTAAAGATTGTCAGGCAAACGAGGTAAGTTCCCTGTATATCGTAAATATGCTCCGGATTTTGTTCGTCTGAGAATCCACCATCACCAAAATCCCACATCCAGAATGTTGGATTGCCAATGGAGAGATCAGTAAACTGAACAACATAAGCTCCTGTTGGAACAGAATCAATTGTGTAATCAAAATCAGCAGTACAATTACCTCCACCGGATCCTACCCATATCTCCTGGGTTGAAGCAGCAACACATGAATCTCCAGTTGCCGGATCGTAAACGAGGGTTGTTAAGGTAACATAGACCAGATCATTTATATTGTATGAATGCGTAGCATTTTGCCCTGTTGCGGTATTACCATCTCCAAAATCCCAGAAATAAGTATAAGCAGGTGGCATGGATTCTCCTATAAAAGTGAAATCTATATTATTCAAGGTTTCATAGGTAAACCAGTTCACGCAATCGCCCTGAGGAATACTGTCACCACAGATTTCAAAATCGAAAACAAACGAATAATTCCCGGGGTTGAAATATGCTTCCTGGGCATGTTCTTCACCAATACAATCAAATGTACCAGCACGGACTAAACCCTGGCTTGTAGCAGGGATTGAATCACTTCCGTAAAAACCGGCATCATTTGTATAAAATTCGTAATCCTGGTACATACCACCAGCGAGAACGGATACTAAAACAGGATGATTTTGAATTGGGGCCCCGGTAACATCATCTGTTACATGGCCGCTTACGCTCAATGTAACATCTTGAGCCCCAACCATCAAAATCATCGAAAAAAGGAACAAAGCAGAACTTAATAGTTTTTTCATTTTAAAAAATTTTAATAGTTAAACAATTTATTTTTTTAATAGTTATGGCTATGATTCCTGCTGATAAGGCAGCAAAACCATACGACGCCCTTCATTTATCGCTGTACAACAAGTTTGATAGTTGTTGTTTTATCTCCCATATTAAACATGCAGAAATATATCCCGCTCTTCACATGCTTGCCACTAAAATCTGTAGCATCCCATTTTAATGTATGCTCTCCGGCCAATTGCATTTCATTCACTAAGTTTGTTACTATTCTTCCCGATAAATCGCTTATTACAATGCTAACCTGCGTTTCTTTTTCAAGGGAATAAGTTAGCGAAGTAAAATCGTTAAAGGGGTTAGGATAATTTTGAATTGATCCGGCACCTTGAAGCAAGTTTTCTGATACGTTTACCAGTGCACTACTATAACCAATGACAGCATATTCATGCAAAATCTCATTATTGGGAACATCATGATACTGCATATAGCCTCCAGCAAAAACTTCTCCTGTAGAAGGATCAACGTCGACAGTCCAACCTTTTTGAGGACCTATTGCTCCCGGAAAGTCTTCAAATTCATCATCCAGCAAACTCATCCAAAAAACTTCTCCTGTTTCAGCATCCAGTTTTACAGTAATCCAATCTTGCATAGTAATAAATTGAGGGGTTGGAACCGAATAACTGTAAACAGCATTATGGGTTTCTCCTGTTGCAATAACATAACCTGAAGGGTCAAAAACCATATCATATAGCCAGTCGTTTCCATAAACGTCAGTTGGATCACCATCAAATTCATACACCCAGCCTAATGTTCCATCGGCAGCTTCAAATCTGGCAATACAAAGGTCAACTGATAGATTACCATTGCTGAGCGTTTCGTTTGAAACAAAACCGCCTGCAAAAATAGCATCGGTTGTTTCATCGTAAACCAATTCCTTACAAATATCAGTCGAATCCAATGCACCGTTTACCGGAGTACTGACCCAAAGAAATTCTCCATTTTCCGTGTCTAATTGTGCAACTGCAAAATCTTTGCCCGTTGTTGACCCGGCCGGACGTGATAAACCGCCTACAAACAATTCACCGCTACTGTTCATGGTAAGGTTCCATGCCCATAGCGGATTATTATACAGACTTGATGTTCCGTTTTTCCATAATATGTTACCATCCGGATCTAATTTTAACACAGAAGCTTCATCAACATTTATTTCTTCGATAAACTCTCCCTGAACATATATATTCCCTTGGTCATCCGTCTCAACATTTCTGCCACCTCCATACCGTTCACCAACTTCTGTCATCCATAAAAGATCGCCATCACTATTCAATTTATATATGGCGCAGAATTGATGCGGTTGATTGTTGTACAACCTTTGGGTAAGCGTTACAACAATAATATTGTTGTCAATATCCGTTGTAATCCCATGCCCCCAATCGGCAACACCAAGACTAAAATCCCCTGCAAAATGTCTTGTCCATAAAGTGTCCTGTGTTGTTCTGTCAAATTTAATGACCATTACATCAAGGCTGCTGGAAAAATCAAATGATGTACCGGTAATAACAACATTCCCCTCAGCATCAATAACCATATCTCTGGTTGCATTCGGATAATGCCCTGAATTTGTTTGAATAATAGTCTTTTCCCAATTAACGTCTCCGTTAGATGCATTAAATTCAATAAAAGTTAGGTTGTAATTAATTTCGCCTGCAGTAATAACGGTATTATTATCGGAGTCATAATATGCTTCATGACAAATACTGTTATCTGTAGGGTGTTCTGTATAATGCCACAGGAATTCAGGCTCAGGAAAAACCTGTACCCCGTTAGGTGATTTTGTGCCGATGTTGTTAGTATTCGTTTCATGCAATTTACTGTCAGGTATATCTTGTAAGAAACCGTTTTCATCGTATTGCACTTTTGCAACATCATCTGTTCTCCATTGTTGTGCATAAAAATTTGTTGTACAACAAAGAGATACTGCTAAAATCAAGATAAATTTTTTCATCTCATTAAGTTTTAAAGTTTATACATTTATGAACATTTACAATAATAAGACTGGCTAATTTAAAAAGGTTGCCTGTGAATTTTAATTTGTTATAAGTTATACCAATTCTTTTTTAAAATACGCCTTTTTTATTGGTATTTTGAAGATTATCCCGCCCGTGCGGGAGTTAATACCGATGATTTTTCAAAGGAGTATTTGAAATCCTTTTTGGATGAACTAACAGGACATTTTGAAATTCAATCAGTATTATTTGTTAAATGCTCTTGGTTATTGATTGATCATTGAAATTCATAGGCATTATATCTCTGCGATATTTGTTACTCCTTTAGGGATGTCATGACTGAATATTGATACTGAAGGAAGTATGAATACTAATACTAAACAGGATAACAAATTATTTCACAAACTTTCTCGTTTCAATTATTTTTCTGTCTCCTGAAATTATCGATAATAAATAAACTCCGTGCGGTAAAATTTCACTATTAAAAGATAATATATGAGAGCCTTTATTCAGGTTGATTTTTTGTCCTTTTATTTTTTGGCCACTAATGTTGAAAATATCAATCATTAAATCAGCATTGTCATCTAACTGAATATCCACACTGAATTTTTCCCTTACCGGGTTAGGATATATATTTCCAATGGCAGTTTCCCTTACAAAATATTCTTCGGTACCTACTGTTTGTTCATATAGTTCGAGATTGATATTTGTAACAAATTGATTATTCTCATCGAGATAAACTGAAACTTCAAATGAAATAAAACCGGTAGCCTCAGCATAAAGCTTGTACGAACCAAGTGGGATATTTTCGAAAGCAAAATTTCCCGATTCATCCGTAATTGTAAATGTTAGTGGATTATTACTATTATCAAATAGCAGAATTTCAATTTCAGAAACAAGTAAAGGATTCAGAAAATCTTTATCGGAAACTGTAAGAAAGCCGGAAATACTGCCAGGTCCCTGGTCGATACCGAATAATTCTATCAGGTCAACATTTACAAAGTAATTAGTATCATAAAGTTGTAGTGTATTGGCCTTGTCCCAACGGAGTGCATTTTCGTGGTATGATGTAACATAATTATTATAGTTTAAAGAGTTTTCTGTCAGGCCTGTCTTTACTATGTAATCCCCTTCCCTGACCTGTGAAAACCAATAATAACCATAATAGTAAAAAATATTTGTATCAACCGGAATTAAGCTATTGTCATATTTCCGGTATAAAAATGCCATACCTGTATCCACAATTGCAGTATCACCGCTATAATTGTTGAGCGGAAATCCATCAATAAATACCTGACCTCCAAAATCAAAATAACTTGGAGTTTCAATAGTCTGGCAATAAGTATCGGTATATGTTACGGTATTGGGGAAACTTCTTGTTACTTCAAGACAAACTTCATATTCACCCGATTCTGAATACTGATGTATTGCGTTTTGTAAAGTTGAAACATTTCCATCACCAAAATCCCAAAGCCATGTGTCGGCATTTCCAAGTGAGATATCTGTAAAATAATAATTATTTGTCAGCCCTGAAATGGTATCTAAACTAATTAAAAAGTCAGAACTCAAAGAATATTCAATCTCAACATCTAAACAATAAGTATCGTAACAGTAAAATCCAAGTGTATCGCTAAAAACTGACAGACATACCAAATAACTACCTGGTCCGGGAAATATGTGAACCGGATTGGTTTCCTCAGAAAATGCACCATCCCCAAAGTCCCAAAACCTGTTTGTGATCATACCGGATGAATTATCAAAAAAGTTAATGGTAATTTCATCCAGGCTATCCGGTTCATAATAAAAATTTGCCTGGCAGTCATTTCCTCCACCACCAATTATAACTTCTTCACAAAACACATCAAAACAATTTGTTGAATCACCCATGATTGTCAGGCATACAAGATATAGTCCCTGTTCATAATAAATGTGTTCGGGATTTTGTTCTTCTGAAATTTCACCATCTCCAAAATCCCACATCCAGTATGTCGGATTACCAATGGAGAGGTCGGTAAATTGTGCAAGATAAACGCCTGTAGGTAAAGAATCAACAGTATATTCAAAATATGCCTGGCAATCACCTTGAGGAATACTGTCGTTACAGATTTCAAAATCAAAAACAAAAGTGGTATTATCCGGACTGAAATATGCTTCCTGATAATGTTCTTCACCAATGCAATCAATTGTTAAAGCACTGACTATCCCCTGACCCGGAGCCGGTATTGAATTACTACCGTAATACCCGGCATCATTGGTATAAAACTCATGATCCTGATAAAAACCCGAACCACTTACAGTAACAAGTACAAGATGGCTGGTAACAGGATTACCGGTGGTTTCATCCATTACATGCCCTGTAACACTCAATGTTGTATCCTGTGCAACTGAAACAACAACAGCACAGATGAATAGATAAATGAATATCAATACTATTGTTAATATTTTGGTTTTATAATTCATAAAACATTCATTAAAATTCAAATAAAATTCCTGCCCTTAAACCAACAGACCAGGGTGATTTTGAATTAAACCCCCGTTCGTAAACAGGTTTAACATAATAATTGTAAACCGGTTCGACATTAACACTTAACTTGTTACTTAGCTGATACGATAAACCTACAGCAAATGATACTTGCAAATTACTTTGGATCCTTTCGGGTGTTTCATTCGAAATAGTGATCCATGTAGCATTGTCATTTGTAAAATCCGTACCCGGTTCGTTCTTATTAATCAGAATGGAATAAGTTCCACCGGCTTTAATACAAACCGAAAAACGTTTATTTTCATGTACTTTTAAACCACCAAAAATCGGAAACCTGAGATACGTATATAAATTGTCGGTTGTTTTTGTTTGGTTGTACAATACGGTATCATAAACATCTTTAACATCTGTCTTGTATACCGGGGCGCCTGTTTCAGGATTAATAGTGAAACCTGTAACTTCATAATAATATCCGATGCTGTCGTACTGGGCATAATCAATTTGGTAAATGCCATTATCTTCTGATAGCCCAACTCCGGCTCCAAACTGGATAAACCAATCGTTTACACTATATATACCTGTAACATCAAAATTCAGGGCCTTTTTCTTTGAGTTATTCTCATCATTTGTGAATATAAGTTCCGGAGTTATATGTACTCCGTAACTCCATAAGCCCCGTCGACCATAATCATCCTTTGCAACGGATGGCATACGAAGATAAGAAGCTCTCGGGTAGATTGTACTGGAAAATTCATTAGTCAAATAAAGGCCTGAAAAAGAAATCATTTCTATTGATTTGGTTTTATTCTTTTTGTCAAGTCTTTCCAGGCCAGGATAAACATTATAAGGAATATTTTCATTTTTGGCTGATTCCCTTGTCTCCATATTATTGTCAACTACCGGGCTTAATATTATGTCTGGTTCGTTGTTTTTACTTAACTCTGTTGATTTCTGAGAGGCGCCTGGTATTTCAATGTCTTCACTTGTTTCGGCCTTTATTTCATTACCAACATTTGTTGTAAGCTGTGTATTTGTATTTGATTCAATTGGATTAACTGAATTTTCTTGTTCTGTAACCAAATCATTTTCTTCAGAAACAATAGTTGATATGCTTTCCTTATCAAAAGGAATTTCACCTTCCGTATTATTATAATTCAGATAGAAGAAAGTTCCGGTTACAACCGCAATAAAGAAGGCTGCTAAAATGAAATATATTCCACGATCAATAAGCAACAACCGAAGTGAAATTCTTTTCCACACTCCCATCGAAGGCTCTTTCTTATAGCCTTCAAGCGATTGCGTTAGTAATTCATCAATATTTTTAAAACTGTCTTTCATGTGTAAATGAAGCCGCTTTAACTTTGTTTAGTTCTTCCAGTTTATTTTTTAAATATTTTCTTGCTTTTGATAATTGTGATTTCGATGTGTTTTCCGAAACATTCAGAATTTCCGATATTTCTTTATGACTATATCCTTCAAACACATATAAGTTTAAAACCATTTTATATCCTTCCGGCATATTTTGAATTAAATTCAATAAAACTTCCTGGTCAACCGGTGTAAATGTTTCATTTGTTTCTGTCTCATCAGGAAACTCCATTTTATCCTCATCGATTTCTTCAAAATAAATTTTATTCTTATTAAAATGTGTAATAGCTGAATTTACCATAATGCGCCTTATCCAACCTTCAAACGAACCCTCTTTCCTGTAATTTTTAACATATTTAAAAACCTTTATAAATCCTTCCTGCAAAATATCTTCAGCTTCCGCAATATTTTTACTATAGCGCAAACATACACCTAACATGCCCGGTGCATACTTTTGGTAAAGTTGGTTTTGAGCACGTCGTTTTCCTGAAATACATTCTTCAACTATTTTATCTTCAACAGTCATCAATAGCCATAACTAATTAAAAGACTTCATAATAATTTAAAGGTTGCCTGTATAATGAAAAATTTATTCTTGCATTCTCCTACTATTATCTTAAACGTTTGCCTTGTTCGAAGTGGTATGACAAATATTTAACAAGTATTATAGTTTTAGTTTTCCTGAGTGATATACTTTAGGATATTACTTTAAAGCAAAGTCAACTGCTGCCCTGGCATGCAGTAATGTGGTATCGAACAAAGTCAAGTTAGTGTCTTCAGAGCTAATGATCAAGGGCAATTCAGTACATCCCAAAATAACACCATCAATGTTATTAAATTTATTGATAATATGTAATAAGATTTGTTTTGACGAATCTTTAAATTTGCCAACTACCAATTCCTCATAAATAATACGATTGATTTTTTGAATGTCTTCTTTTTCAGGAACTGTTACCTGGATACCAAATTCCGAATAAAGTTTCCCTTTTATATAATCACCTTCCATTGTGTATTTTGTTCCCAACAATAAAACGTGGTTCATATTTGCGTTACGAACAGCTTTTCCAGTTGCCTCACCAATATGAACAATAGGGATGGAAATATTCGATTGTACCAGATCAACCCATCGGTGAGCTGTATTGGCACCTAAAACCAACAATTCAGCTCCTGAACTTTCCAGTTTAATAGCCTCTTCAACCAGTCGGGTGCCTATGGATTCCACATCATCTTTTTGATTGAACCTAAGGATTTCATCAAAATCAAACGAATACATATAAATCCTTGCCGAGTGTACACCACCAAGTCTTTTATTAACCTCTTTATTAATAATATGGTAATAAACAGCCGTGGATTCCCAGCTAATACCTCCTATGAGACCAATTGTTTTCATTATATGTTTACTTAGGCTTTACAAAATCAAGTACCAATTCTTCAGCTTGCTTTTTAGCAGTTGCCAAATCGTCATTCACCAAAATTTTATCAAACTGGTCAGCATACTTCAATTCCTGTTCAGCTTTTTCTATTCTTTTTTTCAGTTGATCTTCAGTCTCAGTTGAGCGTGCGCGTAATCTTTTTTCCAGATGCTCAGGAGTTGGCGGCATCACAAAAACAGCGAGTGCATTTTCCTTATAATATTTTTTAATGTTCAATCCACCTACAACATCCACATCAAAGATCACATTTTTTCCAGCTTCACAGATGCGCTCCACTTCTGCTTTAAGCGTACCATAATAATGATCTTTGTACACCTCTTCCCACTCAAGAAATTCATTATTTTCTATCTTGCTTCTGAATTTATCGGCATCAATAAAATAGTAATCCTTGCCATCCACTTCATTGGGTCGTTTTTTCCGGCTGGCTGCTGAAACTGAGAATTCAAGGTTTAAACCGCTGGAAAGCAAATGCTGAACGATGGTTGTTTTACCAGCTCCTGATGGAGCAGAAAAAATAAAAAGTTTACCTTGTGTAATGTGCATAAATATTGTCGAATACTTCCACTTATAATATATTGAATAATTGTTCTTTAATCTTCTCCAGTTCGTCTTTCATCTGTACAACGATCTTTTGGATATTGGCTTCATTGGCTTTGGATCCGAGGGTGTTTATTTCCCTACCCATTTCCTGTGAGATAAATATCAGCTTTTTCCCTTGAGATTCAGGCCCATCAAGTGTTTCAATGAAATACTCACAATGTTTTTTCAGCCTCACCTTTTCTTCAGTTATATCCAGCTTATCCTGATAGTATACCAGTTCCTGTTCAAACCTGTTCTTATCAATATCTTCTTTGTCAACTACGTCCTGTAAATCCCTGCTGATTTTTGCTTTCAGGTTTTTTAAGCGGTTTTTTTCAAAGGGAATAACTTCTTCCAACAGCTTGGTGATTTTCTCATTCCGATACCTCAAATCCTCTTCCAACCCATTGCCTTCATTTTTCCTGAACACATCAACTTCATCAATTGCTTGTGAGATAGCTTTTTTCAATTCAGACCATTCTTCTTCGCTAATTTCATTTATTTGGGTAACTAATACATCTGGCATCCGCATGATTACCAGCAAATAATCAGAAAAATCTTTCTCATTTAAGTCAAGGGAAAGTTCTTTTAGTTCCTTGTAATATTTCTGAGCCAAACTTTTATTAATGGAATAATTAGTGGCATCACCTGAATTTTCAATGGCAATCTGAAAATCAACTTTACCACGATGCAGCTGGCTTGAAATCATGT
>Ga0255366_10144_pt1 | contig 13519 bp, 7 predicted proteins | sample ANMaggSeSYBR01C4_FD_182086 | JGI IMG/M metagenome (GOLD analysis project Ga0255366, IMG submission 182086) | Sediment cell enrichment communities from methane seep in Santa Monica Basin, California, United Staets - ANME aggregate JGI... | ecosystem: Environmental > Aquatic > Marine > Cold seeps >... | reverse complement strand
TATCCTGTGATATAACCATCTGGATCGTAGCTGTAATATGCGTAGAATATCAGAGTTTCGTTAGTATATCCAGTATGTGGACCGGTTATTTTAGCAATAGGGTGTTGATTTGGTGGAGGTGTATCCCCTGGAGGAGATGGCGGGGTAGATGGCTCTGGTTTAGTAGTAAAATAATATATGCCTGTTGTATTATAGGTGCCATCATCTACTACTACTTCCCAGTAATAAGTGGTAGAGTATGAGTTGGCCTGTGAAAAAGTCCAATAAACGGTGGAATTTGCTGGTACGTTGCTGTTGTTTTGACGGAGGAGCCAGGAACCTGTTGAGTTTTCATACCAATATATTGTAAGATTATCGCCCTCAATGTCGTGGACATCTACATGACAAGTGGGTTGTAGGTTAATATGTGTGTTTCTATTTGGCGGGTATTCGGTTGATATTGTTGGTGCACCTTCTTCAGCTGTTATAAACCAAAATGTTTCATTAACCCAACTACCATTTCCCGCATCGGTTGCATTGACATGTACTGCATATGTTGTATTATACTGTAATCCTGATATCGGACAAGATTTTTGCCCATCTATATCATTATTTCCGGATGCGTTTCCAATATCTGGTGAGGTTTCTATGGCCCAATCGAATGTATCATTTTCAGGGTCTTCGATTGTTACATACCAATATGGTGTAGTTTTAGAATTATCCATTGATTGGTTTGCTGGAATTGGATTGGATATCATAAGTGGTTGATTATCTACGGTTGTAAAATAAAAGATAGCTGTTGTATTATGCATTGAATCATTTACAATTACCTTCCAATAATAGGTTGTAGAATAATTTATTGCTTGTGAAAAAGTCCAATAATAAGTTCCATTTCCTACCAATGAATTTGTTTGTCTTAAATTCCAGCTTCCAGTTGAATTTTCATACCAGTAAATAGTCATAAGGTCAGCATCTTCGTCACTGATTTCAATATTACAAGTTACGTTTATTCTAACATTTGTTGAGGTATTTTGTGGATATTCGTTGTTGTGTATTATTGAAGGTTGATTTGGTCTTGCAGCAAATATCCATGTTTCAGATCTGTTTTCAAATTCATGATCCTTTGCTATTGCATACCAGTAACAGATTCGTCCTTTTATTGGCTCATTCCAAACGACTGAGGCAGTTGACCAATCTGAAGGCACATTATAATCAACTCCTATGAGTGTGTCGTTAGATGCGTTATAAAAATATACGTCTACGGTGTATCCGGTTTCATCGTAGACATCTACACAAAGCGTTACTGGGACTTTTACATCCACAGTTCCGTTTGCAGGGTCAGGATTTACTGGTGCAACTGGTGGTTCGTTAGGGCGAGGGTCGAACGAGAATTTAATTTGATCGTCGGTTTGACCATTGGCAAATTCTGTTAATGTTGGGGAGATAAGATGAATTAAAATAATAATTAAAACAAAGGACAGGATAGCCATTCGTTTTCCGTTTCTTCCTTTCATCTCGTTTCCTTCCGTTCTTCGGTTTCTTTTTACACGTATTGTTAATTGATAGCACGATACATTCTACCACTAATTGTATTTAAATTCACTCTGTTAAAATAGCAAGCTAGGGAAATTCACATTCTGATAAAATGACAAATTTTGGAGTTATCTGGATCTTTTATAAAATATTATAATAAATTATATAAATAATAGAATATAATATTATAAATTAAATGAATACAAACAGTAAGCAAAATATCAGATTACGCATAATACTTATTGGTTTTTTACTTTCTTGTATCTTTATCATATTAACCATACCATTACACGAAGCCGCCCATTGGATTATGTCAGATATTGATCCATACAGTGAACCCGTTGAATTCCATCTTTTTGACGATGAATTGTTCCAAAATGGAGAATCCATCTTATCATTATCATTAGGGTGTGTTATAATAAGAGAATCTTACCAGGGATCCTTCAAGGATAGACCAACATGGATAGATCCTCTTCAAGAAGTAGTATGTATCTCAATCCAAATTATACTTACCTGTATAATTGTTACAAAAATGCTTACGTTATTAATAAAGAAACAATCAATCTTATCGAAAACATCAAAGCTAAATTTTTAATTTAATGACTGTGATAAAGCCTCCTTCCCACATTTTCAAACACCCATTTTTTATCATAACGCCACTAACGAGATAATCAGTGTTATCAATAGGATTATGTTTTCTCCTAAAATATTTACCCATCCCCTCTTATGATGCTACAGATTTGAAAGTCACATCTAAAGATAATGGATCACCTGTTGAAGATGTAGTAGCCATGAACATGTTCAAATCAAAGGCCTGCCAGGAGTCTACACCCAGGTTGGTGACAAAAGTATCATATGTAGTGTTAATGTTAGTCCAGCTGCTACCGCCACTCTTGTTATATTGCAGACTATAGTTGTTAAAACTTGGTGTAGAGGTGAGGTTCCACCTGGCACCAGTTGTCATATTTGTTGCATTGCTTGCCTTTATTTGTATGTTTAGAGCGACGTTTCCTTCGTTTGTAAGGTTAAAATAAAAGTCAGTTGTAGAGTAATTATAACTTCCGACTGTCGTAGCTCCTATGTCCCATTGAGTTGGAGAGGCAGTTATAGATGTGTTCTCAATCCAGTGACATATAGCATCAGCACTACCTGGAGCTGTTTCATTAGGTGAACCAGACTTATTACCAGCACTGTAAAACTCATAGTATCCGGTTTCGTTCGGGAAGTTGAATTCCCAACCCCATGGACTATTTTCATCTGGATTATTTACATTGTTCCAAATCTGCCAGGTAGGAACCTCATCAGATGTAATATTTCCTTCACTATCAAAAACCCAATAGGCCACCTGCTCAGTGGCGTGACTCCTATCTACATCACCAATGGTGTCTTCATCTATAGCAAGACCAATACTATTACCAATTGGAGAAGCACCATACAAAACAGCAAATCCTCCGTCAGTGCCATCCATTGCATTTAAGGTAGAAACACCCACAGAATAGGTTCCTGACAAACTATAGGTATAAGGCGCTCCACCAGTCAGGACTCCCTCGATTGTGTCACCACCCAATTCCGCTCTATAGTTAATCCCATTATTTGCTCCGCTTCCTTGTTCTATAACGATATAACCGAGTGTTTCTTCATTCCGTATTATATCAGTATCTTCACCAACATGCTTGCTCGTATACAAATTAGAAGAATCAGGTGGATTAGTTGCGACTCCATTTGAACACCAAAATACTGACCAATCAGTATCGTTCTGACTCATCACTTGGCCAAGGACAACTGGATTTGTATAAGAATTAGAGTAAGTTTGACTTGTTCCAACAGCCCAATTATTGTTTTCAGCAGTCGTTGATTCATTATATGTATATGCTTCTACCTTTGTTCCATCGCTTAGATTATGTGCCCCCTCCTCCATAACAATAACATAAACATCTCCCGCGGTTACCGGATGGTCGTCACCAGGATTCTGAATCCTTATATCGCAGCTTGTACTAGTTACATTGGAAATCCGCACCACAGCTTCATTGTTGGAACTCGATGCAAGGTTATAGGTGGAAACAACAACTGGGCTAGTATATTTGTTCCAAAAGTTTAGTGTTGTCCATGTATCGCCAACATTGGTGAGATCCCTCACCTCACCAATCCTACCCCAACTAATGCTACTATTATCAGATGAATATCTGTACCAAAGAGAGACGTTATCAACTGATGTGTTATTGGTAGCAGTAATAGTAAATGGTGATGTTGTTACATTATAGGGAGTAATCGGATCAACTGATGTGTCGAGAGGTTCGGTTATAAAATAATACCATTCAGTAGCGTTGTCTGTACTGTCATTTACTGCGACCTTCCACCAGTAGGTGATGAAATAATTGTTGAATTGAGTAAAAGTATAATTAACTGGTGAGTTTGCACTTATACTAATATTTGTGTTTCTCAAAACCCAATCTCCAGTTGTGTTTTCGTACCAGTACACTGTAAGGGTATCTCCATCTGTGTCATTTGCCCATATCTGACACAAAGGTACCGTGCTTACACCTGTTGTACCATTGGGTGAGGGATTTATGAGTTCAATTGTAGGTGGGTTGTTTGCCGTTGTGAAGTAGTAGGTTTCGTTGGTCCAGGTTTCTCCAGTTTTTCCATCTGTAACATTCACATACCAATAATAAGTAGTTCCAGTATTTAATCCAGAAACAGTACAGGAAATGTTGTCACCACTGATATTGTCATTGCCTGAATTACTTCCGATATTGGGGCTAGTTTCAATGGTCCAATTCATAGTATCGCTATCGGCATCAGTAATTGTGACGTTGATTGTGGTGATACTGATTGAAACATCAGTTGATTCATTAGTGGGATTCTCGCCTGTAAGCTGAGGTAGATAGTTTGTTGTGAATTTGTAAGTTTCATTGACATCAATGACGCCATCTGTGACATTGACAAACCAATAATAAGTGGTTCCAATGTTTAGTCCTGAGACACTGCAAGCTTTGCTACCGTTACCCTCATTGTTCCCAGAGTTGCTTCCAATATCTGGACTAGTCTCAATAGTCCAATCCATATTATCACCATCATCATCTGTGATTGTAACATTGATTGTAGAGAGGCTGGTTGGGATTCCTGTTGATAGATCGATTGGATTTTCGTAGCTGAGTATAGGTGGATTGCCTGTTGATGTAGTGAAATGATAGATATCTTCAGCATAGCATCCTTTTCCATCACTGACATTGACTTTCCACCAATATTTTTGACCAACCCCTGAAGCATTGCTATAGTTATCCCACTCAACTTTAGCTGGACTTGCAACATCAACACTACTATTTGTCTGCTGCAATACCCAACCATTAGAACTATTCTCATAAAATCGTACAGTTACCGTGCCCCCATCTGGATCTGAAACAAATATACTACAGATTGGTGTTATGGCGGTAGCACTTCCGTTTGCTGGATTGGGATTACTGAGTTGTGGCGGGTAGCTTGTAGTGAATTGGTAAGTTTCATTGATCCAGATTATTCCGTCTGTAAGGTTGACACTCCAGTAATAAGTTTTAGAATGGGAGCTAAAATTTGAATTAGTCCGAATGATATTAACTGCTCCACTGCTTACATCTATGCTTAAATTCGAGGCGAACTGCACCCAAGGACCACTACTATTAGACCACCATGTCACATTGAGAGTATCCTTATCAGTATCATCAACAGTCACGTTTAACTGAGGTATAAGATTTACTCCTATTGAACCATTTGCAGGGCGTACACCGCTTTGTGTGGGTAGGGTGTTGTATGGCAACTCAATAACAGAGGTTCTAGTCTCGTGCTGATCATAGTTTGCTGCAGTTGGATTGTATTGAGTCTCAGTCCAATTGGTACTCGTTGTCAATCTTGGAAGGTTAAAATCTCTTCTAAATGCTGTGCCTGTTCCACTGATTGAACAAGACATCCTGATAAACGTCCTACTTGTGTTTACTGGTGACGGGATGGTATTGTTTCTTACATTATTAGGAGCTGTAGTAGGATCCCAGTTATAAGAGAATCTTTGAACAGAACATGCATCATCTCCTGATGGAAATTCAATTACATACCATCTCACCAGATTGTTATAAGTCCCTGAATAAGATCCGATAGTTATCTGATTTGTATTACTGATGTTATAATAATTTTGGACTTGTTGAATCCCATTATTTGGTGTCCACCAATTCGCAATCATCCAGCTTCTATCCATATCAATGATTGCATCATCCGGATTGCCACTACCAGATATAAGAGCTGTTACTTCGGAGGAACTAACTGTAGTTTCTCCTGTGTATATTGTGTAATCTGAACTCCATTCCACGACCTCATATCTTATAGTAGTCTTTGTATCATCGCTGGCAGAATGTCTTTTTGCAGTAACAGTATCTGAAGCTGTAAGGTGAACATTACAAAAGGCATCTTCCCAATCAGTATTAACTGTACCATCACAACTATGTCCACCATAGGCTACTATACACTGAGATGAATCAGAAACACCTGAAACTGATGAGGTGTTTGATGTGACAGTTGCTGCCAATTCAATTGCCCCTCTGCCTCTAACCGTAAATTCATTGTTGAAACATTCAATAACAAACCAAGAAACCCAAAGTCCATTTCCAGCTGTTTCTCTTGTAAATGTTACCTGGGTGGTATTAGAAATATAGCCATAACATGATCCCCTCTCAGGAAGTCTAGCGCCTGGGCTATCTTGTGTACCTGCAGTATATACCATTAGGAAGGCATGGTCAGTATCTACTGTAGCACCAATGTTCTCTGTGTGAGATGTTCCTTTAGCGTTATCGAATTCAAAACTACCTTGATAAACTTTGAAACCGTGCGCACTAGCTGGCGGATCAATAATGTGGTCAAATTCTAGATAAGCATTTGTATTATTATCTAAATTCTTAACTCTTAGATCAAAAATGTCATGACTAACAGTCATATTTGTTAAAAGAATTTTATAGTACTTAGTTTCTTTAATAACTGGGAATTCTGTAATCTTTTCAGAGGAATTAACGTAATACACTTCTATAATAGTATTTAATCCTTGATTATTTCTAGCATAAACGGTAATATCCCCAGAAGATGTTAATTTACGTTCAAAAGTAACTCTTACATAATCTCCAGAAGGAATTCTCTCACTCCAGATTCCATCTAATTCCCTTACCTCTTCATAAATATCACTTATAAATATTCTGTTTTCATCTAAATGCTCTGCTTTTGTTATTTCAATAATAATCTCATAGACTTGTTCTGATAAGTGAGGCACTATCCATTCAATTCGATCTATGAGTTTATCATTATTCATATCAACAGCGGTAAAGTCTACTTCAATTCTATTATCATTTACTATATGATAGAGATGAATCTTATCTTCAGGTCTGTTATCAATTGTCGTAAACGCAGATATATTTGTATAATGAATATCGCTTGATATTACTACACGTTTTTTTGTTGAACTGATTATTGTTTCTGTTGATTCTGGTTCTGGTGTTGTATAGTTGATATATACTGTTTTTGTTTCATTAGAATCCAAAGTTTCATTGATTTTTATAATTGTTTCATTTGCATAGTCAGTAATAATTTTTTCATCAAAAATTGGTCTTTTTTTGTCAACAACTTTTATTTGTTTTGCATAAAAAGGAATGCTAATATTATAAACGAATTCTTTAGTTTGATTTTCTTTATTTACAAATCTAATTTCCTTAGTCCATTTTACAGGTTGGTTGATTACACCATCTAATTGCTTGGTTTTTACTAATGTTTCATTTTCGATTTCTTCTGTAATATTAGTATCATCAATTGAATCATCTATTTGATTATCAAAATCAGTTTCGTTCTCAGATGTGAGATTTGAATCCTGATCAGTAGAAATATTTGTTTGATCTATATCTTGAGCAGTATCATTAGTAGCATTTATGTTTTCTTTTAATAATACAATCCAGTCTAATTTTGCAGAATATACTGTATTATTTTTATCAAATGCTGTAAATGTAGCAAGGTAATTACCTGGTTCCACGTCTGTAACATTCCAAGTTGTTTTCCATATGTAATTTTCAGTTGAATTATCAATTAATGATAATTGTAGCTTATCATAGCCATTCATATCAATAGTTACAGATGTAATGTTATAGTATGACGGAATTGTCGCGTTTATGAACATTGAATCATTTACATAAACACTTGAGGGATCGAGAGAAACAGAGAGCACACCAGGATCGGAACCAACTGGCAGAGAGAAAAGGGAAGCAGAAGCAATGGTGACGAAGACCAAGAGAACCGATAACAATACAGTTAAAAACTTTCTGAGGGGTAACTTGACTGAGCTAGAGAGTTTTTCTACTTCTGCCCTCATCCCGCAACTCATCAAAAAACGTTTTTTAACAGAGATTCGGCGAGAATCAGAGCGTATTTTTTCCTTTAATTTACTTTTAGAATAAGTAGCGGCATTTAATTTCACAATAGGTTCTTTCGATGACGAACCTACATTACAAAAGACAAAATCATTTTCTTTATAAACTGGTTTTCCTTGTCTATAGTAAGTAATTTTTTTACGTAGTGTTTTATCGACTAAAAAATCTATATCATACGTATCTTCAACTCGTTTCTCACTAGATGAAACCTTGTTTTTAGCTAGAGTGCTATCTACTAGATCGCTGATGTTATCGATAGATTTAGCATTTGTCTTGCCTGAACAAATACAAGCTAAACGTTGGTAGAGATGGCTATCAATATTGTCGTTTTCAAGTTCTTTCTTCTTCCGTTCAAACCACTTTGAGAACGCCGAAATAATCCCCACCCTTTCTTACTTGCAGTAACTCTAATAAATAGTTAGTTTTTAAATGTTGTCTTAACTACCAGGTGGAGTGTTAAACTTTTCACAAAAAGAGGTGTTTTTAAACAAAAATATGTCGTGCATATACTTGACAAGGAAAAGCGATAACTTAATCAACGGATTATCTGATTTTCCACACGGATTACAATGTTTGAAGCTAAAGTAACCGTAAGACTAAAAAAAGGCATTTCAGATCCAGAAGGAGTTAATACTCTTAAGGCACTGCATCTACTTGGTTTTGAAACTGTAAAGGATGCTAAGACAATCAGAACTTTCGATCTTTTGATAGACAGAAAAAACAAAAGTGATGTGAAAAAAGATGTTGAGCAAATGTGCCAACGATTACTAACAAACCCAGTTATTCACACATATGAAATAGAAATCGAAGAAAAATAATATCACAGGGGGAGTATGATGGATTTAGACAGTTTATTTAAAAAAAAGAAGGCTTCTTTTGATTTTTATGAAATAGATCTTTTCTCTGCATCTGATAAAAATCTAAAAGAGATAAGTGATAGGATGGGGCTCGCCATTTCTGGAGAGGAGATGAAAAGGATTAAAGAATATTTTCAAAATAAAAATAGAAATCCAACAGATATTGAGTTAGAAGCGCTTGGGCAGGCATGGTCCGAGCATTGTTGTTATAAGTCCTCCAAAATCCCACTAAAGCAGCATATATATGGTATCGAAGAGGATAAAATAATTGCCCGTGAAGATGCAGGAGTCATAGAATTTGATGACAATCATTACTATTGCGCTGCTTTAGAATCCCATAACCACCCATCTGCAATTGAACCATATGGGGGTGCTGCAACTGGTGTCGGAGGCATAGTTCGAGATATCGTCTGCATGGGAGCTCAACCAATTGCATACATTGATCCATTATTTTTTGGCCCATTGGATACTACATTTGACAAACTCCCAAAAGGAGTGAAGCACCCTGTATATCTGTTTAAAGGCGTTGTTGATGGGATACGAGATTATGGAAACCGTATCGGTATTCCCACATTGTCTGGTCAAGTGTATTTCCATGAGGGCTATACTGGCAATTGCCTTGTCAACGTAGGCTGCATTGGAATCATGAAAAAAGAGGAGATGATCCATAGCAGAGCAAAAGCTCCTGGAAATGTATATGTATACGTAGGTGGAAAGACTGGAAGGGATGGTATTCATGGCGTAACATTTGCATCAGCAGAACTCACAGACGAAAGCGAGGAGAGCAGCAGATCTGCTGTGCAGGTTGGAGATCCTATTACTAAAGAACCCGTTATTCATACAACACTTGAATGTAATAGAAAGGGATTGCTGGAGGGGCTAAAGGATTTTGGCGGAGGAGGTCTTTCTTGTGTCTGTGGAGAACTAGCTTATGCTGCAGGATTTGGTGCTGAAATCCATCTTGACGACATCCCTCTTAAGGAGGAGGGATTGCATCCTTGGGAGATATGGGTGTCAGAAAGTCAGGAGCGTATGATGTTTCTTGTAAAACCTGAAAATGTGGATAAGGTGCTTCATATATGCAAACAATGGGATGTTACTGCAGTTCCTGTTGGAAAAGTAATAAAGGAAAAAATAACGCGTGTTTTCTATAAAGATGAAAAAATCCTCGAGATGGATTTAGACTTCTTAACTGGTGGTCCAGTTTATGACAGTTGTACCAGACCATTTGCTCCGATAGATACAGAAAAACATAAGAAAACTGAGAAGAGTTTTACAATGCCTGATTCAAATGACAGTTTGAAGAAACTCCTTGCATCCCACAATATCTGTTCCAAAGAATGGGTAATCCGACAGTATGATCACGAAGTGCGTGGTAATACAGTAATTAAACCACTTCAAGGTAAAATTAATGCTGAATCACATGGTGATGCAACTGTATTAAAACCCCTGGAGAATTCATTTAGAGGCCTTGCAGTAACTGCTGATATAAACCCTCGTTTTATGGAACGTGACCCATACTGGGGTGCATGTTCAGCTGTTGATGAAGTATGCCGTAATCTCGTGGCGGTTGGTTCTAAACCCGATTCACTATTAGATTGCCTTAATTTTGGAAATCCTGAAAAACCAGAACGTATGGGAGAATTTTATGAAGCATGCAGAGGACTTGGAAATATGGCCAGGGAACTTCAGTTGCCATTTGTGTCTGGAAACGTAAGCTTTTATAATGAGTCTGTAAAAACAGCTGTCCCACCAACTCCTGAATTATTCGGGGTTGGTATTGCCCCAGATATTAGAAAATGTATAACATCTGATCTCAAAAAAGAGGGTAATCCAATCTACCTAGTAGGAAAACAAACTGAGAAAGAAATGGGAGGATCTGAATACTATAAGATCACGGGAATCGAAGGCGGAGATGTTCCAAAAACAGATACGGGAATTCTTAAGAAATGCATGAAAGGCATGCTCTCTGCTATCAGTAAAGAATATATTGCCTCTTGTCATGATGTTAGTGAGGGCGGTATTGGCGTATGTTTATCAGAGATGATAATAGGCGGAGACATTGGCACCGTTGTAGATTTATCAAATGTAAGTGGAAATTTACGATCTGATTTCAAGCTTTTTTCAGAATCAAACACCAGATGGGTTTTAGAAGTTAAAAAACAAAGCGAAAAAGACTTTGAAGAAGCACTAAAAAAAGAAGATGTGCCGTTTATCAAAATAGGGGAAACCAAAGGAAAGAGATTGATCATCAATGAAGGGAAAAATGAATTGATAAATTTAGATATAAACACTCTAAGAAATATCTGGAAAAACGCTATCTGGGACATTATGGGATGAACAGAACTATTATATGCGATTAAACAGTTTATACCTCTTGTGATGATCGAACCCTTGCTGAGCCTTATTTGGCAGTGATGAAGATCTTGAGTACTGAAAAGAATCATTGCGTTTTAGCGGATATGCATACTAGGTATATCTGCAATTTTTTCTAAAAAAATCTTATGGAAAAGTTTGCTAACAGTCGAGTTGCTCATTTTTGCAGTGCGATCTTATCTTTTTTATACGCTCTGGTGTCTTTCAAGCAATCCCTGCATCGAAATACGATACCGGCGCCAGAAGGTTGTACAAATATATCCTCACTATTCCAATCAAATTCTTTTCTACAATAACAACATAATACTTTCATTTTCGTTCACACCCCCTCGTTACATCTCTTGTCGATAAATGACTCATACATCATTCTCCCCTCCTTTTTTAATAAATATCGCTTCATAGTCCATTCTCATAATTTCCCCGATCTAAATTCTGTAACAGACATTGATTTATAAAACCTTTACAAAATCCATATTCTCCCCAAAAAACAAGAGTGAAATGACAAAAATATCCCTTTATTTGATAACATAGCAACAATTTAATACATTCATTTCAATTAACTTCATGAGTGACACATATGAAGACTTATCTACAGATTTTGGTAAATAGCGAAGGAAGCTCCCCATCAGAAATAAAAAGTATATTGCTAAATATGGGTTTCAAGGCAACCAAAGGAAACTATGACTTTGTATATGGATGGAATGAAGAATCTGTAAGTATAGAAGAGCTTGTATGGTTCGCAGATAAAGTACATTCAGCTTTAAAAGACAGCAAGGTTTACTTCTCCATAGAAACAATCTAATCATCCCATATTCCCCGTTTAATGTGGGGAGCATACAGAATAGAAAATACCTTTCCCCGGATTTTGACGGCGAATATCAATAATACGACCACATGAGATGTTTCAACGTATAGTTAATAACCAGAGAATGGAAAAATTAAATGAAAATGCTTTGTGCAGATCATAGAACGGTTTTATTCACACGTTGAATGTATTCATTTCTGCTAGCGTTTCAGTATCCTTTACACCAGCTATCGTTCTAATCTTATTTGACAATATATCCCCAATAATTTCAAAATTATCTGCAACTATTTTAACAATAAAATCATATTCACCAAAGAGAGGATATACCTCTTTTACAGCTGTTACATCAGAAAGTTTTCTGTATATCCAAAATTCGTGTCCAGGTTCAACTTTTATTAGTACAAAACCTACGGTCATATATTACCCCACTTTCATTCACTCCCTATATTTTTAAACAATATAAACTTTAGGAATACAATTTTCCCTGAAAAAAAGAAGAGATATTTTTCAGAGAATTACAACAAAATCGATTACAATATTACCTGCATGACCGTAGGGATCGTTTCTACAAATTACAACAGTGCTATTTTCTAGCCATACATCGAAGATGGAATTGGAGATATTGCCGGAGCCGTTGGTTTTGATTGTTTCATGAATTGTCTTATGTCTTTCTCTATCCCCTCTGCCGCCTCATAAAGGGGCGCAGGATCGATTTTTATCCCCGGAAGGATTATGTCTAATTTTTCTAATAGATTTCCTGCAGCTCTTGAATCTGGATACGACGCATGCGCCTCTGACAATAGACAGATAACATCCCGATTCATGAGAGCACCGCTATAAAGAAGGACGCCAGTGACACCGGCAATCATTCCTTCCCGTGTTTGTTTAATATTGTACTTTTTAAGGACATGCTTCATTAAAGGAGTGCTACCCACGCCATACACTTGTAACTTCTTTTTATTTCTTTCATCCATTGCATGTGTTCCTTCTAATGTCATAATCACTTTGCAATTTTTTTCCTCTGACCAATCAAAGATTTTATCAACTAACGGTTTTATAATATCCAATGGGGGCATGAACTCAGAAATTATCACAGCAAGTTGTTCACAAGAGTTATCAGGTCCACACACCTTCTTCCCAGCATATATTCTTACAGGGGGAGAAGGGTTCGAATTATGTATCACCGTGGCTGGCATGAAATGTTTTGAGACAATCGATCCGATCTCTTTAAGTTTTAACGAGTCGATGATAAAACGCCCTGCTATAGAGCTGATCAATCCCACCGTCGGAAATGCAATTACAAGCATCGAATCCGAAAGATCTATCTTTTTATATTCCAATATAGTGATATCTTCCATGTTTACCAAAACCCGATATTTTTTCGTATACTTAAATATTGTTTGAGATGATTTTTTCAAAAAAACATGGATATCCGTACCATCAACACGAGATTTTTATCAGTTTCATAGAAAGAAGTTATCCATATTTACCCATCATCTAAAAGATCACATTCTTCCAGACATTCAAGAATATCCATTTAT
>Ga0255366_10131_pt2 | contig 13531 bp, 13 predicted proteins | sample ANMaggSeSYBR01C4_FD_182086 | JGI IMG/M metagenome (GOLD analysis project Ga0255366, IMG submission 182086) | Sediment cell enrichment communities from methane seep in Santa Monica Basin, California, United Staets - ANME aggregate JGI... | ecosystem: Environmental > Aquatic > Marine > Cold seeps >... | reverse complement strand
GTAGTACCTGCATTTATCCCAAAATGGCCAACCAGCCTATGAAGGAGAATGAATTGCTTACGAATACACTGGAATATACCAATGAACCCTATGCGATTGCAAAAATTGCCGGGATTAAAATGATTGAGTCGTATAACCTGCAGTACAATACCAATTATATTTCAGTAATGCCTACAAACCTTTATGGCTATAATGATAACTTCAACCTCGAAAACTCACATGTATTACCTGCATTGATCAGAAAAAATCATCTTTGCAAATGTCTTGAGGATAACGATTTTAAGGCTATCAGAAAAGACTTGGAAAAATACCCTTCATCTATAAAAGCTAATGCCACCGAAGAGGATATTATCAAATATCTTGAAAACTTTGGCATTAAAAAAGTTGATGACAGTGTTGAACTTCATGTTTGGGGAAGCGGGACACCGTACCGAGAATTTTTATGGGCAGAAGACATGGCAGATGCTTGCGTTTATTTGATGGAAAATTCTGATTTCAATGATATGGTGAAAGTTAGTGATATTTCAAATAAAGAAATCAGGAATACACATTTAAACATTGGCACTGGTATTGAGATAAGCATTAAAGAGTTGGCACACCTTGTTAAAGATTCAGTTGGCTTTAAAGGGAATATTAAATTCGATCCTACAAAACCTGACGGCACACCAAGGAAACTTACGGATCCGAGCAAACTTCATGCTCTTGGATGGAAACACAAAATCGAGCTGAAAGATGGAATTAAAATGGTGTATGGGCATTATACTAAATAATAGCGTTTTTTTTCAACATTTGACTCTTGACAATTAAATTGAAACACTTTTTGAGGAAGCTTATAAACTACTAGTTTTATAAACAATGTTTTTACCAGTATTTATAATAGACATTATAACAACTAAAATCGTATGGCACAATTTATCTTTTTCCGCTTCCTTTCGTTATTTTTGTTTTCCGTAGCTATGGCTATGCAAAAGAAAAATGCCTTAGCAATCGAAAAGATCTTAAACTCTGCCTATATACGATTTCAATCATTATCAAGTCTAATGTTTATATTCAAAAGCACTAATAATATTTTAATTATTCATATTCGGAAAAACGTAAAAAAAAATTAAACTTAGCATGCTATTTAATTCGCTTGATTTTGCCATTTTTTTACCAATTGTTTTCCTTATATACTGGTTTGTTGTAAATAAGAACCTTCGCTATCAGAATTTTTTCATACTATTTGCCAGTTATGTTTTTTATGGATGGTGGGACTGGAGGTTTCTTTCCTTAATTATTTTTAGTTCATTTGTAGATTATACTATTGGGATACAACTTTCAAAGAGGGAAAAGCCCAACATTCGTAAACTATTATTGTTAGCCAGTATATTTGTAAATATTGGGTTCCTTGGTTTTTTTAAGTACTATAATTTCTTTTTAGAAAGTTTTACTGACGCCTTTTCTTTTTTCGGACAGTCCTTTGAAAGCAACAGGCTAAATATTATTTTACCGGTCGGTATTAGTTTTTATACATTCCAGACACTCAGTTATTCTATTGATGTATACAAACGAAAACTTAAACCAACAAGAAATTTTGTGGCATTTTTTGCATTTGTAAGTTTCTTCCCACAATTAGTAGCAGGGCCTATTGAACGGGCTGTAAATCTATTGCCCCAGTTTTATATCAAACGAAAATTTGAATATAGCAGGGCCATTGATGGTATGCGGCAAATTTTATGGGGCTTATTTAAGAAAGTGGTTATTGCTGATAATTGTGCGTATTTCGTTAATGATATTTTTAATCACCACACCCATTGTTCAGGTCTTGCCCTCATTTTAGGTGCGGTTCTTTTTGCATTTCAGATATATGGGGATTTTTCTGGTTATAGTGATATTGCTATCGGTACAGCACGACTGTTTGGTTTTAACTTAATGAGAAATTTTGCTTTTCCTTACTTCTCCCGTGACATTGCTGAATTCTGGAGAAGATGGCATATTTCTTTATCAACCTGGTTCAGGGATTACGTATATATACCTCTTGGTGGCAGCAAGGTTGGTAAGTTTAAAATAGTCAGAAATATCTTTATCATATTTGTTGTTAGCGGATTCTGGCATGGAGCAAATTGGACTTTTATTGCCTGGGGAGCTTTAAATGCTATTTATTTTTTACCATTATTACTTTTAAAACAAAATAGAAGAAATCTGAACATAGTAGCCGAAAGCAAAACACTCCCTAATTTAAGAGAACTCTTGCAAATAGGATTGACATTTACCTTAACTGTATTTGCATGGATATTTTTCAGGGCAGACAGCTTACCCCATGCTTTTTCTTATTTAAATTTTATAGCATTAAATTTGTTAGAACCTCCAGCTAGAATTGAATTAATGAAACTACTCCCAGTCATTTTATGGATTGTTTTATTAATTATTACTGAATGGATACAAAGGGATAAACAACACGCCTTACAGCTTAATGGCATGAATATTCCAAGAGTAGTAAGATGGGGGATTTATTATTCTATTATTTTTATCTTGTTCTATTTTGGAGGTAGTCAACAGGAATTTATTTATTTCCAATTTTAAACCATGAAATATGAAAAAATTCCTTAAAAATAATCTTTTCTTCTTCGGTTTAATATTTGTACCGATTTCATTTATCATACTCGCCCTAAGCAGTTATATCCCGGGGCCAAAAATAACGAATAGTTATTCCTATAATGAAAAAATGAAATTTATTGTTGAACGAAATATTCAAGAACCTCAGTTAATTGCTGTTGGATCATCCATAACTTTTAATAATTTAAATTCAAATGTTGTACTTGAAGAATTTAAAACTAACTCATATTTAAACTTATCATCCTGGGGGCTTCGAATGAATGATAGTTATCTATTAACTACGCAATTACTACCAACCCTGAAACCAAACACAGTAATAATGATGAGTAGTCCGGTTGATTTTTATGGCTCTACGATTAAATATAATTCAAAAAATATTAAAGACTTTGTAGACGATAAAAACTTATTAAAATATCATTACAAGTTCTTTGACTCCAAGTACTTTATGAAAAGGCTGGTAACTAATTACATTAACTTTAATACGAATGATATATATAAATCGCTCAATTACGATCGGTTTGGTGGTGTAATGCTAAATGGTCAAAATCTTGTAATTAATGAACTGAGATGGAATCAACAAGTTGGGTTTGAATATATCTGGCCAGCCCAATATTATTACCTTGATAGTATAACTTCCTTTTTGTCAGAAAATGGTATTGAATTGATTTTTATCCAATCACCCATAAGGGCTGGATTGGTCAACGACTTCTTTATTCAAAATATTAAGAAGCATAAACACAAAGTAGATAGTATTTTATTTAAAAATAGCCAAAATAGCATGATTGATTGCATAGACACAATATGGAGTGACAATTTATTTGTTGACTTTCAACATTTAAACGAAACCGGAGCCAAAGAAATCACGAAATATTGGACAAGAAAATATTTTAAAGATAAAATGCATTTACAATAAAAAATCATCGGCTCAGGACATCCTCTTTGTAGTATTTCTATTATTTCTTCGTAAGATAAAATCCGACCTGTATTCAAGTATTAAAACGTAATAGATAAAAAAGAAGGCTTAAAGCTCAATAATCTTATTTATCGGTTAAATCATACTTAACAACGCCTTTTGTTTTCCATCTTCCCATTAGATAATAAAACCAGGAAAGGATCATTCCTAAGAACCAACCAATGGGGATAGCCCACCAAATTCCTGTTTCTCCAAGATGCCTGGATAACCAATATGATACCGGGATTCGCACAGCCCATAAGGCAATCAAAGTAATAAACATAGGCACTATTGTATCTCCGGCACCGCGCATAACTCCATTAAGGACAAACATTGTTGAAAAAACTATATAAAATGAACTGACGATTATTAGGTATTTAGCCCCGACATCAATCACGTTTAAATCATCTGTAAAAATACCCATCAAAGGCCTGGAGAATAAGATTGCGATTATTGTAATGGTTATGGATACAACCGCAGTCATTTTAAATGTAGCTATCAAACCTGCCCGTACCCTTTCAACTTTATTGGCTCCCAGATTTTGCCCTACAAAAGTAGCAAGTGCCGCTGCAAAATTCATTGCCGGAAGCGCAGCCAGGGAATCGATGCGCATTACAATTGAAAATCCTGCAATTACATCTGTGCCAAACAAGTTAACAATCCAAACAATAGCAAGTAACCCTAAGGCTACAAATGTTTGCTGAAACCCTGTTGGTAAACCGATACGCAGACTTTGCTTAAAAATTTCACGATCGAAAGCAATACGAGACAATGATAACTTTACAATCCGATGGGTTTTATTCAAATACCAAATTGCAGTAATAAAAGCACCTCCTTGTGAAATAACTGTGGCAAATGCAACTCCGGCAATCCCCCAATTTAAAACGATAACGAAAAACAAATCAAGCCCAATGTTTGCAATTGTAGATATAATAAGAAAATATAATGGTGTTTTTGAATCACCAAGTCCTCGCAAAATTGCCGCTGTACCATTAAATCCAAAAAAGAAAACAAGGCCGGAAATATAAATTTTCATGTAAAGTGTAGCCTCGGGAACTACTTCTTCCGGCAATTGAATCAATCTGAAAATATCCTCACTAAATATAATACCAATTGCAGATAAGATGATTGAAGCAAAAAACAAAACAATATAGAGGGTATCAATAGTCTTTTTGACCTTATCCAGTTTTTTAGCCCCAAAATATTGAGCAATGATAATTGTAGCACCTGTAGCAAAACCAATTACCATAGATATGAGTGCAAATATTATTGGAAATGATGCCCCAACGGCAGCCAAAGCCTCCTTACCAATATAATTTCCAATAATGATGCTATCAACAATGTTATACATTTGTTGAAATACATTTCCAAGAAGCATGGGAGCTGCAAACTGGAAAATTAGTTTACTTTCTTTACCTATTGTAAGGTCTTTCATAAAAAATTAATACCGGGAACTATACCAAAAAAATTAAATTTCATCAAACTAAAACGGCAAAAGTATCCATAATGTTTACGGATCATATTAAAATGTCAGAACTAACTCTATTATATGGACAAACTTATGATAAATAACGAGGATGTCCGCCATATTAGAATCTCATTTGCTGTTTCTATATGAAAGCAAAGCAAGAGCCAAATACCTGTATTAATAAAATAAGTCCTCATGTTTTGATACGAGGACTTATTTTAATATTACCATTAGTCAGCAACTTTTATTCAAATAAGGTATCATCCCTTTCAAGTAAAAGGATAGAATGTTGCGGAACAATAAAATATTTTTCCTGATTGTATATAATTTCCACAGCTCCCTTTTGCATAAATATAGCTTTATCGCCTTCGTTGGCTTGTAATGGAATATACTTTATTTTATCCTCAACATTCTTCCAGGGTTCATCCGCATCATCTGCCGCAACCGGAATAGGATATCCCGGACCCACTTTAATTACATAACCTGATTGAACTTCTTCCTTTTCTTTATAGCCGGGAGGTAACAATAATCCTCCCTGAGTTTTGGAATCCTGTTTTTCAGGCTTAATTAGAAGTCTGTCGCCAACCACGATCAGGTTCCTTAATTTATGATCTCCTGTTATTTCCATTGCTGAATTTAAAAAATACTATATCCCACATATAATGATTAGGGTCTGTAAAGTTCAACTAACTTCCAAGTGTAGCTACCATTACAGCTTTAATTGTATGGAGCCGGTTTTCTGCCTCATCAAATACAATCGAAACTTCGGATTCAAAAACATCCTCGGTTACTTCCATCGCATCAATATTAAACTTTTGATAAATATCTTCACCTACTTTTGTATCCCTATTATGGAATGCAGGTAAACAGTGCATGAATTTAACACTGGGATTTCCGGTTTTTGCCATTAATTCCTTATTTACCTGTAAAGGTAACATTTCTTTAATCCGCTTTCCCCAAACTTCCGGGGCTTCTCCCATTGATACCCAAACATCTGTATAAACAAAATCAACACCTTTAACACCTTCTTCAACATTGTCTGTTATGGTAATTTTTGCACCTGTTTCTTTCGCGATTTTTAAACACTGATCAACAAGTACCTGCTCAGGAAAACCAGATTTAGGGGCAACAGCCCTAAAGTCCATACCCATTTTTGCAGCTCCAACCATCAACGAGTTTCCCATGTTATTTCTGGCATCGCCAAGGTATGCAAAAGATACCTGGTGAAGTGGCTTATCAGAATGCTCAATCATTGTTAAGAAATCTGCCAGTATCTGGGTTGGATGATACTCATTGGTTAAACCGTTCCAAACCGGAACTCCTGCAAAAGCTCCTAATTCTTCAACAATATCCTGTCCAAATCCACGATATTCTATTCCATCATACATGCGACCTAACACGCGGGCAGTATCTTTCATGGTTTCTTTGTTTCCAATTTGCGAACCAGATGGACCAAGATACGTAACTTGTGCACCCTGGTCAAAAGCTGCAACCTCAAATGCACAACGAGTGCGGGTGGAAGCCTTTTCAAAGATTAAGGCAACATTTTTTCCACTCAACCGGGGTTGTTCGATTCCTGCATATTTTGCTTTTTTAAGGTCCATGGACAATTCGAGTAAAAACTGGATTTCTTTCGGGCTAAAATCCAGAAGCTTTAGAAAATTTCTGTTTCTTAAATTAAATGCCATTTCGATTTTTGATTTTAAATTTATTTAATAATATTTTTCATTAGTTAATTTCCCTTTATACCATAGTAATCCGGGTTCCACCATCATCCACACCCAAAAGGGTTGTTTTTGTAATGATAGCATCTTTTCCCGTATTTTCCACAAAGTCGACTGCTGCCCTGATTTTAGGTGCCATACTTCCCTCTGTAAACTGACCTTCTTTCAAGTATTTCCTGGCATCTGCAATCGTCATTCTATCAATAGTTGTTTCCTTCGGTGTATTAAAATTCAAACAAACTTTCGGTACATCAGTAAGGATAAATAATTTATCTGCACCAATTTGTTTTGCCAGCAAAGCTGAAGCAAGATCCTTGTCAATTACAGCATCTATTCCCTGAAGTTTGTTAGGGGCAACATAAAAAGCCGGAATTCCTCCGCCACCAACTGCAATTACAATTTGACCACTTCGGGCAAGCTGTTCAATTGATTTCTTATTACTGATTACCAAAGGCTTCGGCGAAGCAACAACTTTACGCCACCCTCCCCTTTTCTTATCTTCCTGGTATATTGCACCCGTTTCTTTATTCAGTTTGTCAGCCTCTTCTTTGCTATAATACGGGCCAATCGGTTTAGTTGGAACACCAAATGCAGGATCGTCTTTATTTACCAGTACCTGTGTAATAATTGTAATAATATCTGTATCAAGATCATTGGCAGCCAAAACATTCCTGAGTTGTTGCTCAATAATGTATCCAATAAAACCTTGCGAATATGCTACACAAACATCCAAAGGCATTATAGGTAATCCATACACCTGTGAACCTGCCTGGTCTGATAATAAAATATTGCCAACCTGTGGTCCATTCCCATGTGTTATAACAACATCATAGTCCGCTTTTAACAGGTTTAAAAGGTGTTCACTAGCTTCATAAGCATTTTTTTCCTGATCGTCAATAGTACCTTTTTGACCTGCCTGTAAAAGAGCATTTCCTCCAAAAGCTACAACAGCTAATTTTTTCATATTGTAATCACTAAATTTTTTTCGCAAAACTATAAATTTTATTAACTTCGAAGTTTTTAAACGGTAATATTTTATACTCTTTTCACCCAAATGAATAAACTTAATCTCAGATCAATTATTGGATTTACAAGTGGAATAATTTTATTTCTGATGATTGTCTTATTTTTTGATTTAGATACTGACAATCCGAGGGTAACTTACACGCTTGCTATTGCTGTACTAATGGCAATTTGGTGGATAGCCGAAGTTGTACCGCTTGCAATTACTTCACTCCTGCCTGTAGTCCTTTTCCCATTGTTTGGAATTATGAATGGAAAAGATGTTTCATCAACTTATTTTAATCATGTTATCTTTCTTTTTATTGGAGGATTTCTGATTGCATTGGCCATGCAAAAATGGGATTTGCATAAACGGATTGCACTAAAAATATTAATGATTACGGGTGTAAGCCCTGGAAGGATTCTATTGGGTTTTATGCTAGCAACATCTTTCCTTTCGATGTGGATTTCCAATACAGCCACCACCATGATGATGGTTCCCATCCTGATTTCCATTATTAATAAACTGGAGGAAATAATTGGAGAAAAAGCAATAAAAAGGTACAGTCTCGGGCTTTTGCTTGGTGTTGCTTATAGTGCCTCCATTGGTGGAATTGCCACCTTAGTTGGAACGCCTCCAAATTTATCATTTGCCCGAATTTTCCAGATAATGTTTCCTGAAGCCCCTGAAATTTCATTTGCCCAGTGGTTTTTTATTTGCTTTCCCGGTTAGTGTTGTATTCTTTATTATCATTTGGACATACCTATATTTTCTTTTTAAACCTAAAGATAAAAACTGGGAAAATATAAAAGTCGATAGTTTCAGGCAACAATACAAAAGTCTTGGAGTTGTAACATTCGAGCAGAAAATTGTTTTTGTTGTATTTATTTTAGTTGCTGTTTTATGGCTTTTTAGGTCGGATATAATCATTGGAAACTTCAGGCTGCCAGGCTGGTCAGCACTTTTTTCATATCCCGAATATCTTAACGATGGCACTGTCGCCATATTTGCTTCTATTATTTTGTTTATCATTCCGGCAAAAAGCAAAAAAGGAAAATCCATTATGGATTGGGAAACTGCAAAAGGGATTCCATGGAATATAGTATTGCTTTTTGGTGGAGGATTTGCACTTGCAAGCGGGTTTAAAGAATCGGAATTATCAATGTGGTTTGGAAATCAATTAAGCTTTGTAGAAAATTACCATCCTATAATAATTATTGCAACCATATGTTTTATGATGACATTTTTAACCGAATTAACATCAAACACAGCCACCACCGAAATGCTTCTTCCAATTCTTGCAGGTTTATCCGTTTCTATTGAAATCAACCCACTATTATTTATGCTCCCTGCAACTCTGTCTGCTTCCATGGCATTTATGCTACCGGTTGCCACACCACCCAATGCCATTGTATTTGGTTCAGGACGAATACAAGTTATGGATATGGCTCGTAATGGTTTGCTATTAAACCTAATCGGAGTCATTATTATTACGCTGGCAATCTGGTTCCTTGGCAGGTATATTTTTAATATTGCCCCTGGAGTATTGCCAATCTGGGTTTAATCTCTCCAGCTTTATTCTTTTCAATTTCCTGTTTCCTTTATTCCACCTATCTTTAGACCATGAAATTAACATTTCTCGATTTATCACTTTTAATTGGGTATGCACTTGTTTGTGTAGGAATAGGCTTTTGGTGCTCACGAGGCCATAAAGATGAGGATTACCTGATTGCAGGTCGCAAGATGACATTGGTCGGTTTCATTTCATCTGTAGTGTCCAGTTATATTGGAGGTGCTGCTATTGTCGCCTACTCCGCCTATGTTTATGAGTTTGGAATTTCAGCCATCGCAGTATTTTTGGGAACCGCTATCGGTTTTATTGTTTTTATTCCATATGCATTAAAATTGAGAAAAGTAAGTGCTGATAAAGAATTCCTAACATTATCCGATTGGTTTTATTTTAAATTTGACAAACGTATAGGACTGGTTTCTGCAATTATATTATTTGTTGTTTATTTCGGAATGTTGCTAAACCAGTTTATTGCCGGCAGCTCTATATTAGCACATATCAGTGGACTTTCTTACGAAGCTGCATTGCTTATTTCAAGTTCCATCATTAGTATTTACCTTTTAGTTGGAGGGTTTAAAAGTGTTATAAAAACAGACATTTTCCAATATATTATTTTGTTTATCCTGTTTGTGTTGCTCGGATTTATTTTAATTAAAGATGATTCGTCATTTACACATGAAATGCTTGATTTAAACAGAATGGATCCATTTATGACAATCGTTTTTATTGCCTTTGGTGTCCTTATTATTTTCCAATCTGCTGAATATTGGCAACGTGTTTATGCCGCCAAAAGTGATAAAGTTGTAAAACGAGGATTAATTGGCTCGGCGATTCTTGTTATTTTATCTGGAATTGCTGTAAGCATTGTTGGACTGGCGGCCCACGCATATGTACCCGGAATTGAATCAAGAAATGCTTTTGCCGAAGGGCTTACGGTTCTGATACCTCAAAAGTTTATCGGAGCAAGCCTCGTATTATTATTTGCAGCCATCATGAGTTCAGCCGACACCATTATTTTTGTCTTGGCTTCCAGCCTTTCAAAAGACTATATTTCACATTTTAAGAAAACCGAATTATCGCAACATAATTTAAAGGTATATACCAGGTATTTTATAATCATATTTTCAGTATTGGGATTTGGATTTGGCTGGTTCTTCCGCGACCTGGTTTCTGTAATTATTTTTATTACAGGCATCGGGTTCACAGTAATTCCAGCAGCCATTGCTTCATTTCATTTTAAACTTTCAAAAAATGCAGTACTGGCAAGTTTTATAGCAGGCATCGTGTATATTTTAATTCTGATTATAACAAATAACCTCATTGCAGAAATGAGCATTGCATCCATCGTCGTGGCAACCATATTTTTAATCATTTTTCAATTCATTTATAAAAATCAGAATGATTAAAGCAATTAAAATATTTTACTGGATTATTCTGATAACCACCTTCCATCTAAATGCTGTTACTGCCTTATCGCAAACTACTGATTCTATTCAGGAAACTGAAGAAAATGAAAGGATTAAAAAAGGATTAAGTTTCGGAGTTGTACCTATAATATCATATAATTCTGATCTGGGATTTCAATACGGAATTATTTTCAACCTGTTTGGATACGGTGACGGCTCCTTTTACCCAGAATACAAATACTCACTCTACACGGAAATTAATCGCTCCACGAAAGGCAGCAGTGCCAACCAACTTTTTTTTGATTCAAAGCATTTACTTCCGGGGAACATTCGAATTACAACCGATGTAAGCTATTTAACAATGATGGCCTTGAACTTTTATGGCTTCAATGGCTATGATGCTGTATATAACAGCCACTTCGAGGATGACACACAGAAAGGGTACATTTCAAGAATGTTTTATAGGCATGAAAGAAAATTCATCCGGTTCACAATGGACTTCCAGGGAAGCCTAAAATCAAATAAACAGTTATGGTTTGCAGGTATTGGATATTTCGATTTAAAAATTACCTCTGTTAATATTGACAAATTAAACAAAGGGAAAGACGATGCTGATTTACTTCCAGATACTGCACTTTTGTATGATAAATATGTTGATTGGGGAATAATTAAAGAAAATGAAAGAACCGGTGGCAAAATCCCCAGCTTAAAAGCAGGAGTAATTTATGACACTCGTGATATTGAAGCCAATCCTAATAAAGGAATCTGGTCGGAGGCAATTCTGTTTTATGTACCAAAAATTCTTGGAAATAATTCCCATTCATATTTAAAGCTGTCCATAACCCACCGACAATACATAACATTGATAAAGAATAAACTAACTTTTGCATACAGATTAGGCTATCAGGGAACGATATCTGGTGAAGCCCCGTTTTATATGCAACCATACATGATTAGTTCATTCGCAAAATTTACAGAAACTGATGGACTAGGGGGTTCAAAAACAATTCGTGGAATTCTTTTGAACAGAATTGTTGGTGATGGCGTAGCATTTAGTAATTTTGAATTTCGATGGAAGTTTTTAAAAAACCATTCTTTGGAAACAAAATATTTACCTGGCTTTAAATACATTTGCTGATGGCGGAATGGTAGTTAATAAAATTAAGATTAATGAAAACCTGGATATTAGCCCGGATTCATCATCTGACTACTTTTTAAAAAATGCTGAAAAATATCATTGGGCAGTTGGAGGAGGATTCAGAATAGCACTTAATGAAAACTTTATTGCTGCTATAGATGTTGGTAAAGTAATTGATAAACGAGATGGAAAAATTAGAGTATATGCTGGAATTGGATATTAATTCTAAAATTAAATAATGAAAAATCAATGGACAAATAATAAGGGTATAGTTCTCATTATTGGGATTTTTACTTTTGTGCTGGCCATTGACCTGGGCATGGTATTTATATATTATCAGCATGTTCAAGATTTCCTTCTTGACCAACCAGAAAATACTCAGGCAGATGCTGGAATTATATTTTTCGGGGATTATACAGATGACCAAACATCACTTGGCCCTGATAGTAAAAACAGAGCCAAAACGGCCATAAAATTATTTGAAGAAGGAAAAGTAAAAAAAATAATTTGTGTGGGGGGGTATAATCTCATGGAATGGAAAGGGAAGACTCATTTTATGCGCCAATTCCTTGAAAGAAATAACATTCCCAAATCTTGTATTATTATAGACTCACTATCCTTCAATACAATTACAAATTGGAGAGAAGCCTTAAAAATTATCGAGCACGAAAAATTTGATCAGGTTATTGCTATTTCATCTCCATTGCATATTTATAGAATTTCGTGTATGATTGACTCAAAAAACCTGGATTATGCAAGTTATACTTACTCATTACACGGAATAAATGAATATTGGCAATTATTTTTAGATATTCATCATGAATGGGTGAGCCACTTTTTATCTTTTGCACTAAAAGATGATGTCAGAAATAAAATGGTATACTCCTTCAATGCGATAATGAACGAAATTAAAAAAATCTTTTAGCCGAAAGTGAACAAGCAAAAACAGGCATATCTGTATGCAATTTCTGCCATCCTGCTTTGGTCCACCATTGCATCAGCATTTAAAATCACTTTGCAATTTACCGACTTTTACCACATCCTCCTGATCAGTTCACTTGTTTCCTTAGTTTGTATATTCGTTGTTTTAATCTTGCAGAAAAAATCGGGCCTATTGCTTCACCTGGATCGAAATCAATTATTTAGAGCAGCAATTAGGGGATTCCTGAATCCATTTCTTTATTATCTAATTTTATTAAAGGCCTATACCCTACTTAAAGCTCAGGAAGCCGGTACACTTAATTATATTTGGCCGATTACGCTGGTACTCCTTTCTATACCATTACTCAAGCAAAAAATTGGTTGGAAAAGCATCATCGCTATTTTTATTAGTTTTTTCGGAATTGTTGTAATATCGACAGAAGGGTATGTTTTTTCACTTGAATTCAAGAAACCTCTTGGTGTTATCCTGGCAGTAGGTAGTAGTATTTTATGGGCTATATATTGGATACTAAACATGAAAGATAAAACGGATGACATGTTAAAGCTCTTCCTGAATTTCGCATTCGGAGCATCTTATATAATCCTCTATATGTTAATATTTAAAAGTTTTAAACTCCCCGGAATAAATGGCTTTGCCGGTTCTATTTATATTGGTTTATTTGAGATGGGATTTACCTACATCTTATGGTTATTGGCTTTACGAAACTCTGAAAACACAGCCAGGGTTTCAAAC
>Ga0255366_10141_pt1 | contig 13618 bp, 10 predicted proteins | sample ANMaggSeSYBR01C4_FD_182086 | JGI IMG/M metagenome (GOLD analysis project Ga0255366, IMG submission 182086) | Sediment cell enrichment communities from methane seep in Santa Monica Basin, California, United Staets - ANME aggregate JGI... | ecosystem: Environmental > Aquatic > Marine > Cold seeps >... | reverse complement strand
GAAAGAAGCTACAAAACTTGCTGCTTCAGGAGAAATATCTTATGACCCCTGTCATCATCATAATACAGTGGGGCCGATGGCTGGAGTAGTCAGTGCTTCGATGCCGGTGTGGATTCTCCAGAATAAGAAATATGATAATTATTCTTATTGCACCTTAAATGAAGGCCTTGGTAAAGTTCTCCGTTACGGGGCTTATAGCGATGAAGTGATTAAAAGACTAAAGTGGATGGAGAATCTGCTTGCTCCATTATTAAAACAAGCACTTAAATTACATGGCCCGATAGACTTAAAAACCATGATAACCCAGGCACTTCAGATGGGCGATGAGGGACATAATCGAAATAGGGCAGGGACTTCGCTTTTGATTAGAGAACTTGCTCCTTATATTGTTCAGACAAAATTTAGCGAGAAAGAAAAAATTGAAGTAATAAAATTTATAGATAGTAATGATCATTTTTTCTTAAACCTTACTATGCCTGCCTGTAAATGCACGCTCGATGCAGCAAAAAATATAGAGTTTAGCACTATTGTTACGGTTATGGCCAGGAATGGAACTGAGTTCGGAATAAGTGTTAGCGGACTTGGGGACAGGTGGTTTACCGGACCAGCCGGAATAGTAGATGGTCTTTTATTTCCCGGGTATTCGGCAGAAGATGCAAACCCTGATATCGGCGATAGCGTTATAGCCGAGACAGCAGGTATTGGCGGGTTTGCCATGGCCGCAGCACCTGCTATTGTTCAATTTGTAGGAGGAACTGCCAAAGATGCGGTAAACTTTACCCTTAAGATGTACGAAATAACCGCCGCAGAGAATAATATATACAAAATACCTGCCCTGGACTTTAGAGGGACACCAACCGGAATTGATATTCGCAAAGTAGTTGAATCCGGTATATTGCCCAGTATTAATACCGGAATAGCCCATAAGGACCCGGGTATTGGACAGGTTGGAGCAGGTCTGGTGAAACCCCCGATGAATTGTTTTGAAGATGCCTTGCAAGCATTTGTAGAAGATTTGGAAACAAAAAATTTAGTATGATAGGGAGATGTAATATGGAAAGAAAAAAGCCACTGGAAGATATAGTAGTGTTGGATTTTACCCGTGTCCTTGCCGGGCCATATTGTGCGATGATCCTGGCTAACCTGGGAGCAAAATGAGTTAAGGTTGAAAGACCTGAAACAGGAGATGACTCCCGAAGTTTTGGTCCTTACAAAAATGGGCAAAGTGCTTATTTTGTAAGTTTGAATCGGGGGAAGAAAAGCATTGCTATAGATTTAAAAAAATCTGAAGGGAAACAGATTATAAAAGAATTGGCTAAAGTATCAGATGTGGTCCTTGAAAATTTCAGACCCGGAACTACCAGAAAATTAGGCCTGTCTTATGATGTTTTATGCAAAATAAATCCCCGAATTATCTATGCAGCTGTTTCCGGTTTTGGGCATAGCGGTCCATATTCCGAAAGACCTGCTTATGATATGATTGCTCAAGCATTGGGGGGTATTATGAGTATAACCGGACAGCCGGAAGGAGAACCCACCCGGGTGGGTTCATCAATTGGAGATATCGTTGCAGGTATGTTTGGGGCAATAGGAATTATTTCAGCAATTTATGAAAGAGTATTTACCGGTAAAGGTCAGATGGTCGATGTTGCTATGCTTGATGGCCAGGTTGCAGTTCTCGAGAATGCCATAGCTAGATATGACATAAGCGGAGAGGTACCAGGTCCTATTGGTTCAAGACACCCATCTATTACTCCTTTTGGCGGATTTAAAACAAAAGACTCGTGGGTTATTATCGCTTGTGGTAATCAAGTGATCTGGGAAAGATTTTGCAAAGTAGTTAATCGTGAAGATTTACTGGAAGTGGAAGAATTTAAGACAAATGAAAAAAGGACAGAAAATTACCAGAAGATAAAGTCCATTATTGATGAAATTGTTATTCAAAAAACTACAGAAGAATGGCTAAAAATTTTCGAATCTGCCAGTGTACCCGCCAGTGCCATTAATACCGTGGATAAACTCTTTAATGACCCGCAAGTGAAGGCGAGAAAAATGATTATAGAAGCTGAACAGCCTGGGATGGGAAAAATACATTTAGCGGGAAATCCTATAAAGTTATCGACATTAACCGAAGAGGTGGTTACAGATCCTGCCCCGAATATTGGAGAACACACTGATGAAATTCTTCAAAGTTTTTTAAATTATGATGATACCAGGATTAGTGAATTAAAAAAACAAAAAATAGTGTTTTAGTAAAAAAAATAAAAGGAGAAATGAAAAATGAAATTTTTTGAAAAGATTAAGACATACGATTTAACTCAACCATTAAGCCACCTTACTCCGGCCTGGCCTACTTATGAACCGTTGCAAATTAAGTTTTTTAAGAGACTTGCCCCTAATGGAGCAAATGGTCAGCTTATTACCACCAGTAACCACGTAGGAACACATTTAGATGGTTCACTTCACTTTTGTACCCACGGCAGAGATATAGCAAGTGTCCCCCTGGATGATCTTATCGGGCCTGCCGCAGTGGTTGACCTTAGTGATATTGCTGAAGATTACGGTATTTATACTTCTAAAGATATTATGGAAAGAGTAGAGGTAAAGAAAGGTGATATATTAATAATCTATACTGGTAATCTTCGTTATAGCTGGGATCAACCGGAAGCAGATGAAGTAAGATATATGATTAAACATCCTGGTCCGCCTATTTCTTCCCACATATTAAAAACTACTTTGAGTATTTCCACCAGAGCACAGGTAGTTAAAGCATACCACACTTCCTTTATCCGGAAACGAAACAAAGGAATCCCAATTAATAAGGCAAAAACAACTGCTACCAAACCTCCCAGAATCATTCCAATCCAGGGGGTAAGATTAAAGCGGATAAGTAAAGTACCAGAGGTGAAAGCGCCTAATCCCAGATAAGCAAAAGAAGCTAAATCAACTTGGCCGGCTAGACCACCAATGATATTCCAAGAGGTAGCCATTACTCCATATATTAGTACAGTGGTAACTAAAAGCATATTATATTGATTTGAACCAAATATTAAAGGCGCAACTAAAGCAATAATTAAAAAAAATAATATTAATAAATTCTCTAAATTTTGATTTTTTTTGTGATTCATTATTTCCTCCCAAAAAGACCTCTGGGTCGCAACCAAAGAACTAGAATAAATATAAGATATATTACCAAAGATCTAGCTCTGGGATCCCAAAAAGACATAGCCAGTGATTCACCTATTCCTATAATTAAACCGGAAATCAATAATCCAGGTATCGAACCTAACCCGGCAAGTGCAAGAATGCACCAGCTAAGCAACCCAAAGCGTAACCCCATGGTTGGATCTACTTGTTGAAAGGTCATTAATAAACCACCAGATATGGCAGTTAGACTTGAACCCAGTCCAAAGGCGAGAGCATAAGTCCTTCGAAAATCAACTCCCATAAGAGAAGCTGCATCAGAATCGTCAGAAGTTGCCCTTATTGCCCGTCCCGGCCAAGTCTTACTTAAGAAAAAAGATATGCCTATAATAATAATCAAGCTTATTACAGCCGAGATTAATCGTGAAAGAGCAATAGTATAGCCTCCAAATTGGATACTACCTTGAATAAAAGAATAAGAAAGTGCACGAGGTCGTGACTGCCATGCTAATTGAGTGATGGCACCTAAAAAAGTCATTAAACCAACTGTTACAGCTATTTGTATAGTATAATGTTCTTTTAATGTTCGATCAATTATTCCGTAATAGACCAACATTCCAATTATAAATAACAAAGGAAAAGTGATTAGCGGGGTTAAGACTGCATCAATTCCCCATAATGAAGCAACCCAAAAAGAGAAGTACATGGAAAGCATTACGAAATTTCCATGTGCAAAGTTCACCACATTCATTACCCCAAATATGAGTGATAATCCTAAGGCTATCAGGGCATATATGCAACCCATTAATGCTCCGTCAAAAAGACTTTGAATAATTGTTTCCACGTTTTACACTTAATTCCTTCCCTTATTTCATTTACCTTTAACCTAACATACATCTTTGCCTGGCTAAATAGAATTAGAAAATTATTAGCCAGGCAAAGTTTTATAAAACTTATTTATGTTTCATAGCAAATACCACTTTGTTACTTTTATATCCTACCAAAAAAATTTGAAGCTCAATAACTATTAAAAATTAATAGGTAGCATCTAACCTGGGGAAAATAAACTCAGCTTCAGCTTCATCAAAGGGCCATACAACTTTGGGCTCACCTTTAATAACCTGCATAATTGTGGCTCTGGCATAAGGATTATCTCCCTTTCCGTCGAAAGCAATATGATTTACCGGGAAAGTTTCCACTGCAGGACCGGAAGTTAAGTCAAGTTCTAAAAATGCCTTTCGCAAATTGTCTGAATTAAGCGGATCATCAGGGAAAAGTTTCCCGGAAAGCTCAAGTGCCTCTTTTAAGATCCACATTGCGTAATAATTCATCCCAGCAGCTTCAGTAGGTATGTGTCCAACTTTAGCAGTATACTCTTCAACAAATTTACGGTTTTGTGGTGTATCCTTGGCCGGATTGTAACTATAAGTATTGCTATAACCTTCGGATGTTTCACCTAATGCTTCTATGGATTCAGGATCTGTAAATCCACATGCACCCATACCAGCAATAAATTTTGGAATTTTATTTAATTCTTTAAAGGCTTTAGCAAATATAATCCCATCCATAAAATATGGGCAGGTAATTACAAAATCTGCTTTAGCTGCAGCAATTCCATGAACAATAGATGAAGCATCGGTAATATCATAAGGATATTCCTTTTGATAGACAATAGTAAGCCCGTTATCTAAAGCCGCTTGTACAGCACCTATCGCATTGCTTCTTCCAAAAGAAGAATCTTCATTCAGAATAGCAATTCTTTCTACAGAGACCCCGGATTTTTCAGCTGCTTCCAAAACAAATTCAACAGCAGATCTGCCCTGCATGCTTGCTTTGGGAGCAGGTCTAAATAGATACTGGCGCCCCATCTCTGTTACATTATCTACTAAAGCATCGGCTACCAGAATTACTTTTTCCCTTTCAGTAATCTCCGATGCTGCTGTAGTTAATCGACTAATATATAGACCTAAAACAGCTACCGGGCGGTGTTTACTTATCAGGCTCTCGGCTGCCAGACGAGCACTCATCGCATTTTCACCCACATCTTCAGCCACTAACTCCAGAGGAATTCCCCCTAATGATTGAATCCCGCCAGTTTCATTGATATGCTGAAGAGCAAACTCCATACCAATTTTTGCTTCACCACCAAAAATTGCATGTGCACCGGTAAGAGGCTCAAGACAGCCAATTACAATTTTTTCAGGTAACTTTTCCGCTAAAACCATAAAATTAAATACAAATAAACTTATCAAAACAATAATTAAAATACTCACAATAAAACGTCTGCGTAACATTTTTTTCATACCTCCTCTTTTTAAAACTTTAATTTGAAACTAAAATACTAATTTAAATCATGCATCATCCCCTATCTTAGCAAGATTTTCTGGTTTTATTATTTCTGGTTTTATTATATTTAAAATAAATTTTTAAGTCAAAAATATTTATAAGGTTATTTATTATTTTTAAAAGTTTTTTAATTTTTCATAGCATACGATACAATTTTTTGAATGACTTTAGCACATCTTTCTCCGGTTTCATAATTGGGGATTCCATATTTTTTTAATTCTCCAATAGCTTCTTTTACTAATCTGCCGGCCATAAAACTGGCAAATATAGGCTTTTTTATTTTCTCTTTTGCTTTTCCTAAAGCCCGGGCAATTACCGTAGAATTCATAGAGGCAGTAGGAACAAAAATAGCAATTATCGCATCATATTCGGGGATTATGAGCTCGCATGTTGAAGCGAAGGTTTCAGCACTCCCATAAGCTAAAAGATCGAAAGGATTTCCCAAAGAGACATGAGGAGGAAGAATTTCTTTTAGTTTATTCTTTAAACTTTCCGATGGTTCGGGAACTTCTAATCCTAATTCTTCTAATTTATCTGTAGTTAACACTGCAGGTCCCCCTGAATTGGTAATCACTCCAATCTTATCTCCCTCGATTTTCGGGTAATGAATCAGGCCCCGGCATAAATCAAACATCTCCTCCACCCCTTCTACCCGTAAAATTCCGGCCTGCTTAAAAGCGGCATCATAGATTTTATCTTCCCCTGCCAGAGAACCGGTATGAGAGGAAGTCGCCCTCATCCCGGCTTTACTCTTCCCCGCCTTAATGGCAACAATCGGTTTTTTAAGAGCAGCCTTTTTGGCTTGAGCTAAAAATCTTCTTCCTTCTTCTAACCCTTCAATATAAAGAGCAATAACTTTTGTCTGGGGGTCATCTTCCAGATATTCAATTAAATCCACTTCATCCACATCACATCTATTTCCATAGCTTACAAATTTGGAAAAACCAAAACCCAATTCTTCTGCCATCATTAATACTGCTCCACCCAGGGCGCCGCTTTGAGTGATAAAGGCAGTTTCACCCGGAAGAGCACGAACTTCTATGCTGGTAAAAAGATAACAACCGATATTCATAATGCCGGCACAGTTAGGTCCTATTATTCTCATTTGATGTTTTTTAGCAATATTTTTTATCTCTTCTTCTTCTTTGATATTTCCTACTTCAGAAAAACCGGCAGAAATTATAACTACTGACTTAACCCCCTTACTTCCCAAATCTTCTAAAAGCGAAAGAATAAATTGCCCCGGGATAGCAATAATAGCTAAATCAATATCTAAATCATTAAATTCCGGATAAATTTTTTGACCAAATATTTCGCCACCGTTACGGTTTATAGGATAAATTTCTCCCTTAAATCCTCCGTCCACCATATTCTCTACTATTTCATATCCGGTTTTTCCTTCTTTCATTGAAGCAAAGATAGCTACAAAATGAGGGTTAAAAAAATTTTCCATACTTTTATTTTTCATTCAACCATTCCTTCTGCTATTTCGTAACCTACGCGAAAAGCAGCAATATTTTTATCTAATTCGCGGGGGATATGTTTTTTCAAAATATTAATAACAGACTCTTTATCAAATGAAGAGATAAAAGAGAGGGCACCCAGCAAGACAATATTTTCTGCAATGGGAAGCCCTGCTTCTGAAGCAATTTTCCCGGCATCTATCCAGATTATTTTTGCATTTGCTTCTTTAAATAATTTAGTTATCTCCTCATCTTGAGGGTATTTTTCGGGATGGGCCATCATATCAATAGGATATATCCTTTTTCTATTTAAAATAACTCTTCCTCCCGGTTTAATAAATTCTAAAGTTTTCAATCCTTCGGATAATTCCATTACTACTGTTATATCAGAAGAGAGGGGAGGAATTCTTGATCCAAATATATTACCTATCCTAACTTCACAATGAACCGGACCGCCTCTCTGAGCCATACCCACTTCTTTGAAAAATTTAACTTTCTCGCCTTTTTTTAATCCATAATCGGCAATAATCTGCCCTAATCTTATTACTCCCTGTCCACCTACTCCGATTAAATAAAAATTATTTTCCATCTTTTATCACCTCTATCGCCCCTGTCGGACAGGTAAATTCACACAACCCACAGCCGAAACAGGCAGAAGTAATTTCCATATATGCTTTACTCTTGGCATCTTTGGGATGAAATACCATCGCCGGACAAGCCAAAGAATTTAAGCATATCCTGCAACCGGTACATTTATCTATATTTACTTTGCGCCGGGGGAATTTAATCTTTCTTCTTTTAGTTTGAAGAGCACACTCCCGGCGGGAAACTATTACCGAAACTCCCGGATATTCTATCGCCTTCGCTATTGCCTCTGTCGCTTTTTTGCTCTGATAAGGGTCAATTATCTGAATATCCTCTATCCCGCAGCCTTGACAAATCTCGGCAATATCAACTCTCCTGGTATTAGTACCCCCATTTAAATTAATAGTTCCAGGGTTTTCTTCAAAACCAGTCATAGCCGTCCATCCATTATCTAAAATAATTATCGTCAAGGGGACTTTATGATAGATTGCATTAATAAGAGGCGGAATACCGGCATGGAAGAAAGTTGAATCTCCTATAGTAGCTATCACCGGTTTTTTAATTCCTGCCCATTTAAATCCCTGAGCTAATCCTATACTCGATCCCATGGCCACTTCAGTCCAGCAACTCTCAAAAGGTTTGCTCATACCTAAAATGGTACACCCTATATCCCCGGTAATAATAATTTCATCTTTTTTATATTTTAAATTTTTAATCGCTTTATTCAGGGCAAAATAAGTCCCCCGGTGAGGGCAACCTATACAAAAAGAAGTAGGACGTTTGATTTCTAATTCTTTAGCTCTCTCTAAAATTTTAGAGTCCTGCCCGGATTCAAGTTTTGTTTTTAAAAGAGCTTCCAGGGCATTTTTTATCTTTTTAAAGGAATAATTTCCGACCAGAGAAAGGGTTTTATCAAATTTTCCTAAAATTTTAACTTTCTTATTTAAGAGATAGGCAATCCTCATCACTTCTGTTTCTACAAGAGGATCTAATTCTTCCAAGACAAGCACCCTGTCTACTTTTTCTAAAAACTTTTTTATCCTCTCTTCGGGTAAGGGATAAACCATGCCTATCTTTAACCAGGATAATTTTAAATTATATTTTTTGAGGGCCTCTTTAAAATTTCCTTCCACCGCTCCGGCATAAATTACTCCCTGTTTACTGTTATTCTCAAAATGTGTTTCATTTACTTTTATTCCAGATTCAGTAATATAAGAATCGCTAATTTCAGAAGCTTCTGTCAATCTGCCAAGGGCATCCCAATGTTGAGCCATACACCAAGCAGCACCTGCTTTAGTGTATTTTGCAATATCCCGTTCGAAATGCGCTTCTCTTTTTTCTAATTTTAATTTTTTACCTATTTTAACATCGGAAGCAACATGGGAAATATCGGTGGTTGATCTTAAAAAAACAGGCCCTCCGATTTTCTCTGATATTTCAAAGGCAAGTTTCACATAATCCAAACACTCCTGCTGGGAAGCAAGGTCAAGCATGGGAATTACCATCGATTTAGCATAATAGCGGGAATCCTCCTCGGGCATGCCGGCACTTACTCCCGGATCATCAGCTACAAATATAACTAATCCCCCGGTACAGCCACTATAGGCAACCGAAGCCAATGAATCAGCAGCTACATTCACTCCGGACATCTTCATGGTAACCAGGGCTCTTTTCCCAGCCCAAGCAGCAGCGGAAGCAATTTCAAAGGCAACCTTTTCGTTCGTACTCCATTCTATGTGAATTCCTAATTCTTCTTTTTGAGACAGTAAAGTCAAGATTACTTCTGTTGAAGGAGTGCCCGGATATCCACAGACCACTTCTACCCCTGATTCAATTACCCCCTCGGCAATTGCCTCATTTCCGGTTAACAATTTTTTCAAATTTATCCTCCTTGAAATTAAAAATTCATCATTTATTGATTTTCAAACAACTTTTATTCTTATTAGGAATTCTTATAACAATTGTACATAGGGAAAATATTTTATATTTTTACTTGGATTAATTTCTCCACTGATTCCCATGTCTGTAAAGGTGTATGAATCGAATTAATCTTAATGGTTATATGGAATTCGTTTTTCCGGCTCAAAAGGGCTTTTCGCTTCTTTTAAAATATCTTTATACGCCTCTAAATTTCGGTCTTCAAGATGATCAAATATCATTGGGCTATTTGACCCATAAGTTACATGCTTTAGTGGGTTAGGGTCAAGTTTCGCAGATATTATCTCTTCTGTACCTCGAGCCTGGGCAAGTTTCTGAGCGATAGGACTGATTATCATACTGCTTCCAAAATAATAATTATTTCCCGCATCTGCCCCTATAGTATTTGCCGCAATAACGTACACATGATTATCATATGCCCTTGCCTTATTAGTCATATCCCATATCTCAAAACTTCGCAATAATGCCGAAGGTCTGGTGATAATCTCCGCTCCTTGAATAGCCAAAACCCTGCTTAATTCAGGGAAATCACCGTCATAACATATTATCATCCCAATTTTCCCTAATTTAGTATCCACTACAACTGCTTCCTTGCCGGGAGTAGTCCATCCACCTCCACTAATCCTCTCAGTGGGGAAGGGATGTGTTTTACGGTAAATCCCGGCAATTTCTCCCTCATCGTTTATAAGTACAGAACTATTCATTATCACATTTTTTTCTTTTCTTTTTTCATACATGGGAAGGATTACATGTACTTTTAATTTTCTGGCAATTGCTCCAATTTGGTCGGTTTCGGGTCCCGGAATATAATTTAATAAATCATAGAACTCTTCAGGGGGCATGCCGGGAGCAAATCCGGTAGTAATAGATTCCGGAAACACCACTAATTCGGCACCATGCTCTTTCACTGCAGTCTCAAGCCAAAAACCTATTTTTTCTAAATTGTAATTAATGTCATTTGGTTTAACCGCAATTTGAACAGCAGCGGCAATAAATTCCTTCATCTATTCTCTCCATCCTTTATATTAAATTTAAAGTGCCAGACTATCTTTGTAGATGTGCCTGGCACTTTTGTTTATTTATTCCTCGTCAAAGGCAACAACCCGACAAATACTCGACTCTCCTCCCACAAAGCGCCAGGGGAAGCATCCCACAGTAGTCCTTCTATTAAGAATTTTTTTGACCTCTCCTCCAATATTCTCTACGTGAATTATATCATAAGGGAAAAGTTGAGCATGCATTAATTGATAGTGATCTAGAGGAAATACTTCTTCAAGCCCTTTACCGTACCTTTTTTTGAAAACTTCATCACACTCTTTTGCCTGCACCGGCATCCAATCCCGAATCTTGGTATTCATCGGATGATCTGCTGAACCGCAGTCAACGCCTATCCATTTAATATCCATTTCTTTGCACCAGTCAGCAAACTCCATAGTCGGACCAGGATGTTTAATCATATATCTTACTTCATCTGCTTCCGGTTGATCCCAGCTATAACGAAGATTACCAGTATAGATTATTAATATATCACCTTTCTTTACCTCTACTCTTTCCATAATATCTTTAGAAGTATAAATACCGTAATCTTCAGCAATATCACTAAGGTCAACCACTGCGGCAGGCCCGATAAGATCATCCAGGGGGACACTTGCTATATCTCTGCCGTGGGTACAAAAGTGAAGTGAACCATCTAAATGTGTTCCTACGTGGTTACTGGTGGTAATAAGCTGACCATTTGCTCCATTAGGGGCAAGTCTCTTAAAAAACTTAATTTGCAACGGTTCATAAGTAGGCCAGGCCGGAGTAAGGTGGCTTAATGGTTGAGTTAAATCGTATGTCTTAATCTTTTCAAAAAATTTCATTTTTCATTTCTCCTTTTATTTTTTTTACTAAAACACTATTTTTTGTTTTTTTAATTCACTAATCCTGGTATCATCATAATTTAAAAAACTTTGAAGAATTTCATCAGTGTGTTCTCCAATATTCGGGGCAGGATCTGTAACCACCTCTTCGGTTAATGTCGATAACTTTATAGGATTTCCCGCTAAATGTATTTTTCCCATCCCAGGCTGTTCAGCTTCTATAATCATTTTTCTCGCCTTCACTTGCGGGTCATTAAAGAGTTTATCCACGGTATTAATGGCACTGGCGGGTACACTGGCAGATTCGAAAATTTTTAGCCATTCTTCTGTAGTTTTTTGAATAACAATTTCATCAATAATGGACTTTATCTTCTGGTAATTTTCTGTCCTTTTTTCATTTGTCTTAAATTCTTCCACTTCCAGTAAATCTTCACGATTAACTACTTTGCAAAATCTTTCCCAGATCACTTGATTACCACAAGCGATAATAACCCACGAGTCTTTTGTTTTAAATCCGCCAAAAGGAGTAATAGATGGGTGTCTTGAACCAATAGGACCTGGTACCTCTCCGCTTATGTCATATCTAGCTATGGCATTCTCGAGAACTGCAACCTGGCCATCAAGCATAGCAACATCGACCATCTGACCTTTACCGGTAAATACTCTTTCATAAATTGCTGAAATAATTCCTATTGCCCCAAACATACCTGCAACGATATCTCCAATTGATGAACCCACCCGGGTGGGTTCTCCTTCCGGCTGTCCGGTTATACTCATAATACCCCCCAATGCTTGAGCAATCATATCATAAGCAGGTCTTTCGGAATATGGACCGCTATGCCCAAAACCGGAAACAGCTGCATAGATAATTCGGGGATTTATTTTGCATAAAACATCATAAGACAGGCCTAATTTTCTGGTAGTTCCGGGTCTGAAATTTTCAAGGACCACATCTGATACTTTAGCCAATTCTTTTATAATCTGTTTCCCTTCAGATTTTTTTAAATCTATAGCAATGCTTTTCTTCCCCCGATTCAAACTTACAAAATAAGCACTTTGCCCATTTTTGTAAGGACCAAAACTTCGGGAGTCATCTCCTGTTTCAGGTCTTTCAACCTTAACTCATTTTGCTCCCAGGTTAGCCAGGATCATCGCACAATATGGCCCGGCAAGGACACGGGTAAAATCCAACACTACTATATCTTCCAGTGGCTTTTTTCTTTCCATATTACATCTCCCTATCATACTAAATTTTTTGTTTCCAAATCTTCTACAAATGCTTGCAAGGCATCTTCAAAACAATTCATCGGGGGTTTCACCAGACCTGCTCCAACCTGTCCAATACCCGGGTCCTTATGGGCTATTCCGGTATTAATACTGGGCAATATACCGGATTCAACTACTTTGCGAATATCAATTCCGGTTGGTGTCCCTCTAAAGTCCAGGGCAGGTATTTTGTATATATTATTCTCTGCGGCGGTTATTTCGTACATCTTAAGGGTAAAGTTTACCGCATCTTTGGCAGTTCCTCCTACAAATTGAACAATAGCAGGTGCTGCGGCCATGGCAAACCCGCCAATACCTGCTGTCTCGGCTATAACGCTATCGCCGATATCAGGGTTTGCATCTTCTGCCGAATACCCGGGAAATAAAAGACCATCTACTATTCCGGCTGGTCCGGTAAACCACCTGTCCCCAAGTCCGCTAACACTTATTCCGAACTCAGTTCCATTCCTGGCCATAACCGTAACAATAGTGCTAAACTCTATATTTTTTGCTGCATCGAGCGTGCATTTACAGGCAGGCATAGTAAGGTTTAAGAAAAAATGATCATTACTATCTATAAATTTTATTACTTCAATTTTTTCTTTCTCGCTAAATTTTGTCTGAACAATATAAGGAGCAAGTTCTCTAATCAAAAGCGAAGTCCCTGCCCTATTTCGATTATGTCCCTCATCGCCCATCTGAAGTGCCTGGGTTATCATGGTTTTTAAGTCTATCGGGCCATGTAATTTAAGTGCTTGTTTTAATAATGGAGCAAGCAGATTCTCCATCCACTTTAGTCTTTTAATCACTTCATCGCTATAAGCCCCGTAACGGAGAACTTTACCAAGGCCTTCATTTAAGGTGCAATAAGAATAATTATCATATTTCTTATTCTGGAGAATCCACACCGGCATCGAAGCACTGACTACTCCAGCCATCGGCCCCACTGTATTATGATGATGACAGGGGTCATAAGATATTTCTCCTGAAGCAGCAAGTTTTGTAGCTTCTTTC
>Ga0255366_10140_pt1 | contig 13645 bp, 7 predicted proteins | sample ANMaggSeSYBR01C4_FD_182086 | JGI IMG/M metagenome (GOLD analysis project Ga0255366, IMG submission 182086) | Sediment cell enrichment communities from methane seep in Santa Monica Basin, California, United Staets - ANME aggregate JGI... | ecosystem: Environmental > Aquatic > Marine > Cold seeps >... | reverse complement strand
GGTAAAGGGGTGATTTTAACTAATAGGTCCTCTGCTGATCTTATAGGAAATGAGGTGTCTAATAATAGTTTAGAGGGTTTTCTCTTGATAGAATGTCAGGATGTTAAAATTGAAAGGAATTGTTTTGAATATAATGGATTGTATAGTATATGGCTTTATAATTCATCAAATAATTTCATCATTGGAAATAATATTTCAAATAACCAGCATGGCATCTGGCTATATTATTCATCTGATAACAACATCATCTCAAAAAACACTATCATAAACAACATGGATGGTATCCAGTTAAGGGGCTCATCCAGTAATGGTGTTAATGGAAATATCATCATAAACAACATGGATGGTATCCATATACGAGGTCTATATTATTCATCTGACAACAACAGTATTACAAGGAACATAATATCAAACAATAACAACTATGGCGTCCATTTCTATTATTCATTCAACAATAATATCATCTATCAAAATAACTTTATTGATAACAAACATCATGCATTTTTTGAAGATTCTTTACATAGTAGATGGTTTAGTAACTACTGGGATGATTGGCCAGGGATTATTCCAAGACCTATTTATGGAAAGATAAAACCTGATTTTTTGGATAAAGAAATTTCCTGGCTGAATTTCGATTGGTATCCAGCAAAAGAACCATTTGATATAGGAGGTTAGAAAAATGAGGGAGAGATTAAAGAGCAAAACATTGGTTTTTGGAGCAGTTGTAATTCTTTTACTCACTGGTTTGTCACCTGTATATGCAGGATTTGCATTCACTGAATCAACATCTATAAAGAAGAAAACGGTTGAAACAACAAATGTTGAAAATAGAAATTTGTTAGATGGGGAATCATTTTTAGATAGATATAAGTCATCCGAATTAGAAGAACATTATCATAAACATCCATATTTCAATCGGCATGATCAACACAATCCAATAAGAAAACCAACCATTGTTGATGGTGAGGGATGGGATATTGTGGTGCCGGATGATTATTCAACAATTCAAGAGGCTATTAATAATGCTGATCGAGGGTGCCGAATCTTGGTTAGAATAGGCATATACGAGGAGAATGTTGAGATCGATGTCCGATCCCTCATTTTGCATGGAGAGAACAGAGAATCGACTATCATAAATGGCGGGAGAAAAGGTAATGTGATTACCGTTATCAGTGAAGCTAATGGAATAAACATTTCAGGATTTTCAATCAGGAATAGCGGTGAAAATTATGCTGGATTGAACATTTCTTCAAATTATAATATTGTTGAAGATACTATCATACAAAATAATGATAATGGAATTAATCTCTATTATTCAAGTGGAAACCAAATTCTCAACAATGAGATAGAGAACAACAATTGTGATGGTGCGTGGATGCATTGTTCTAATGGTAATGAGATGGAAGGCAATACCATCCAAAATAATGGACACAATGGCGTTGAATTCACTTATTACTCATTAGGAACAACAATTGAAGATAATATTGTTTCAGATAATGCGAATTGTGGAGTTCTTATTAATGAATCCTCTCTTGGAAACACAGTTACAGGGAACAACATTGAGAACAATTATTTTGGAGTAAAATGCATTGGAATATCTGATGGCAATACATTCCATCATAATATTTTCGTTGGAAATAATCAGAACGCCTATGATTCCTCGATGGATTTATGGGATGACAGCAGTATGGGAAATTATTGGGATGACTATGATGGAGTGGATGCTGATGGTGATGGTATTGGTGATACATCATATGATATTCCTGGTGGTGACAACCAGGATCGCTTTCCAGTGATGAATCCAGCTATGACAACACAAAGACCATTGGAACAAGAAGCTATCGCGGAAGCAAACAGTTGTTCTAAGGATGAAAAACCAACAATAGAGGACTGCTCAAACAATAATCAATGGGATATTATTGTACCGGATGATTATCCAACTATTCAAGAGGCAGTTGATAACTCTGACAATGGATACAATATTCTTGTTCGAACGGGTATTTACAATGAGGTTGTGGTGATTGATAAACCCTCTATTACCTTACATGGAGAGGACAAAAATACCACAGTTATTGATTGTGATGAAAATACCGAACACGTTATAACTATTACGGCTCCATATATTAACATTTCTGGATTTACAATATGCAATTCCTCCTCTGGATATCATGGCATATTTACCAGGGAGGATAATATTACACTTGAGGACAATATCATTGAAGATTGTACTTGTGGAATAATACTATTCGGCTATGATAATAATAAGGTTATTAACAATGTTTTGAATAGTAACGAATTAAGTGGTATTATGGTTTGGAATTCGGTTGGAAATCTTATTATCAATAATTATATAATCAGGAATGGTGACGGGGTCGTATTGATTTCTGAATCGTCTGCTGATTTATCAAGAAATAAAGTAGAGAATAACAGTTTTAATGGTTTGCTATTAATTAGTTGTTCAAATGCTCTAATAAAAGAAAATCGTATCGAATATAATGGCTTTGATATTGAATCTAAAGAACCATCAAATACTGTTTGGTTTGGCATTCAAATGTTCAGCTCAGATAACAATAAAATCGAAGGAAATTTTATTAATTATTGTCCGAGTGACTTATCACTCTCTCAATGTAGTAATAATACTGTTAGAAATAATATTGTGCAGAATTTTTTTCTTTATGGAATTTCCTTTTGGTACTTTTCGGAGAGAAACATCATAGAAAAAAATGAGATACGCTCAATTCATTTATTTGGGTTTTTAGATGGATTTGGTATATGGCTAAAGTCTTCAAGTAATAATACAATTAATAGTAACAATCTTTTTTTTAATCTCATTGGAATTAATCTAGAGCAGTCATCGGACAATATTATTTCTGATAATAAAGTCAAAAATGCAAGGCTTACCGGTATCTGCCTAAGTAGTTCATCAGACAATGTCATTTCTTGTAATTCCGTAACAGATATGAAATCATCACTATTTGGTTTTGGGCTTTGTATGGGGATATACCTATTTTCATATAGTGATAGAAATGTCATTTCTAGTAATAATGTCAGTAACATCAAAGGATTAATTGCAATATCAGGAATCTGTATAATTTCTTCTTCTTACAATGTCATTTTTGAGAACACGATTATAAATCTTCTAGGATCACAAGTAGTTGGTATTAGTTTGGGTGATTCTTCACATAATAGCAATGTTTCCATGAACATTATTACAGATGCAAGAGCAATCTCAAGGGCTATTGGTATTGGTCTAGGTAATTCTACTAAAAACAATATTTTTAGAAATGAAGTCGCAAACATATTAGGATTATTGCGTGATGGAAGTGGCATCTCTTTAAGTGGATCATCCAATAATCATATCTATGGTAATATTATTAAAAAAGCCAATGGATTTGGCATTTATCTTTATGATTCATTAAACAATGATGTTTCCGAAAACAATGTTACAGACACATCTTTGATATTATTTGGATTCGGTATATCTCTTTTGAATTCATGTGGTAATAATATTTCTGGTAATACAGTTACAGACATTAGAGGATTAATGGCATGGGGTATTTCATTAATGAGTTCATCTAATAACACTATATATCATAATAATTTCATCGACAATACGTTTAATGCTATGGATGATTCTAGCAATTACTGGGATAATGGATATCCATCTGGTGGTAACTATTGGGATGATTACACGGGCATAGATGCAGATGCTGATGGAATAGGGGATACTCCATATGAGATACCTGTAAGTAATAATCAGGATCGGTATCCATTGATTAGACCCTATGTTAAATCTAAAGTCAAAATAAAAACATCAAATCTCGCATCCAATGACATTTTGGAAATAATTTTAGATCGATTTCCATTGTTAGAGAGATTTCTTCAACTTCCACTTTTTGAAATATATTTTAAAGGGGGAGAATAGTATGGAAGCGTGTATATTTAGAAAAGGATTAGTTTCTGGAGTCATTGTTCTTTTTCTATTAACAAGTCTATCTCCTGTCTATGCAGGATATTCATTCAGCGAATCAACATCCATAAAGGATAAAACGGCTGAAACAACTATGGTCGAAAATAGAGATCCATTTGATGGAGAATCATTTTTAGATAAATACGATTCATTAGAAATTAAAGAACGCTATCGTAGCAATCCCCATCTTCTTCGTCATGACCAACACAATCCAATAAGAAAACCAACCATTGTTGATGGTGAAGAATGGAATATTGTGGTACCGGATGATTATCCAACGATACAGGATGCAATCAATAACGCCGATGAGACTTCTCGTATTCTAGTAAGAAGCGGCATCTATGAGGAAAATGTTGTAATTGATGTGGACTTACTAACGTTGCATGGTGAAGATAAAGATACTACTATTATAGATGGAAGTGGAAGTGACAATGTAATCAAAGTAAAGCGTCTTGCTGGTGGTACGAACATTTCAGGATTCACCATTCATAATAGTGGTATTGGGTATGCTGGTGTGAATATTTCATCACGTTATAATACTATAATAAATAACATTATCATAGACAACGGTGATGGTATCCAATTGAATCGTTCAAGTGGCAATCTGATACAAGATAATCAAATAATTAACAATGAGGGTGACGGGTTATGGTTGCATCGATCTCATGCAAATAATATTACAGGGAACATTATAAATGACAACGGAGACAATGGCATCGAATTCAATTTTTCATCATTAGGAACAAGCTTTGATGATAATGAAGTTTCAGAACATAGTAAATGTGGTATCTATCTTGATGGTAGCAGTCTTGGAAACATGTTTACTCGATGTTTCATTATAAACAATGATTTTGGTGCGAAATGTGTTGGTGTTTCCGATGGAAACATTTTCCAACGCAATGCTTTCGTTAAGAATACAATAAATGCATTTGATAGCTCCCTTGATCAATGGGACTTTAGTGACATGGGAAATTATTGGGATGACTATGATGGAGTGGATGCTGATGGAGATGGTATTGGTGATACACCCTATAACATCTCTGGTGGTGAGAACCAGGATCGGTATCCGTTGATGAACCCTGCTTTGTTAAGAGAAAATGATTTTAAAAAAGATATTATCTTAAAGGAAAACAATTTTTCTGGATACGGAAAACTGATAACAACAGCCGGTACTAATGAAGAATGGAATATCATCGTTCCAGATGACTATCCAACTATTCAAGAAGCCATAGATCAAGCAGCTGTTGGTTATCGTATCCTTGTGAGAGAGGGTGTTTATAGAGAAAATATTGTCGTAGATACATCCTTTTTAACCTTACATGGCGAAGATAAGAATACCACGGTTATAGATGGTGGTGTTATTGGTCGTGTTATAACAGCGACAAAGAATGCTAATGGTTTCAATATCTCGGGCTTTACCATTCAAAGCAGGTACAGGCTTTTTGCTGGTTTGTATTTTTTTTCAGATTATTCGCTTGTTGAGGATAATATTTTGAAGAACTGTAATATAGGTGTTGTTTTACGAGAAAATACCAATTGTCATATTACGTCTAATAGATTTTCTGATGATAATTATGGTGTTTGGACGTGGATGTGTACTAATAGTACAATTGAAGATAATATCATAGAAAATAATAGGTTAGATGGTGTGGTAACTCAACATTCAACCGACATATTTACTAGAGGTAATGACATTGAAGACAATTTTTATAATGGTATCCTACAAATAAGATGCTCTAGTAGTCTTATCCAGAGCAACGGAGTCTCCAACAATGGTGAAAACGGTATTCAAATATTTAATTCAAATAACGGAACATTCGAAAATAACGAGATAATACAAAATGGATATGAACTCTTGTCTGAAGGTATCCAATTTTATAAATCCACATATATGGTCATTAAGGATAATGTTATCAGAAACAATAGAGACAATGGGATACATTTCTGCTTTTACTGTAACAACAACATAATTTCAGAGAATACTATTTCAAACAATGGTTGGCATGGCATTTCATGCGTCTGCTTCATTAGCAATAAAATAATAAATAACAGTATCACTTCAAATGAGAATTATGGAATTGCCCTATATTTTCAAAGTAATAATAATACCATTTCGGGAAATACTGTTTCTAATAATGGCAATGGAGGAATATTTTTTGGATTATATTGGTCATATTGTAAAAACAATTCCATTGTTGATAACACAATTAGTTCCAACATAGGTTTTGGCATTAGGTTTAACGACGGATGTAGTAAAAACAAAATAATAGATAACAAAATCACATCCAATGGTGGTTTAAATTTATATGATGATGCTATTTGTCTAGATACTAACTGCTATTCTAATAAAATCATTGGCAATGACATAAGTTTAACGAAAAACATGGGAATATTCCTGGTAAATAATTGTGACAATAATACTATTTCAAACAACACAATCCATTCAAACAAAGATGATAGCATTTGTTTACAGGATGATTGTGACAATAATTATATTGCAAATAACTCTCTTGAATCAAATGATGATACCGGTCTAGTACTTAGCTATAATAGTGATAATAATTTTATTTCAAGAAATACAATCAAATTTAACAAAAAAACTGGTATCTACTTTTTTTGGCACTGTAGCAATAACAAAATTATTAATAATACGATCAGCTCTAACAGTTGGGATGGAGTTCTTTTTATTAGCGGATGTAATGGCAACATGATTGAAAACAATGCGATAAACTCAAACGGAGATGATGGAATAGATTTCTGGAAAAACTGTAATAATAACATTATCACTGATAATAATATTTATTCAAATGATGATGGTATATACGTCTGGGGGCTAGTCTGTCAAGGCAATATTATTTCGTATAACACTATCTTTTTAAACGGGAGGGATGGCATATACTTTGGCATAGGTGGTAGAAGTAATCATGTATCTTTTAACAACTTCTTAAACAACTTTGAGAATGCATATGATGGTGGTAATAATTTCTGGAATAACGAGGCTAACACCTGTGGAAATTACTGGGATGACTATACTGGAACAGACGGTGATGGAGATGGCATAGGAGACACACCTTATATAATCCCTGGGTTAAATAATCAGGATAACTGTCCCCTTATGAACCTTTCTATCAATATTGCGCCTTTCAAACCAATGAAACCATTGGGTCCATCATCTGGTAAACCAGGAAATGAATACGTATATTCGAGTAGGGCAACTGATCCAAATGGAGATCAAGTTTATTTTGAATGGGATTGGGGAGACGGAACAGATAGCGGTTGGCTTGGACCATATGATTCTGGTGAAATTTTAGAGGTAGGTCATAAATGGAGAAATAAAGGTAGTTTTAACATTAGAGTAAAGGCAAAAGACGTCTACGATTACGAGAGTGAATGGTCTGATCCGTTAGAAGTCAGCATGCCAAAACCTAAATCTATTAGTTCACATTTTAATGACTTCTTAGAAATAATTCTTAATCATTTTCCATTGGCAAACCGATTCTTGCGATTCTTTTGGCTTAATTTCAATTGGTATCCAGCAAAAGAACCATATGATATAGGAGGTTGAAATTGTATTAATAATAGTTTGATTAGAAAAGACGTGATTTTTGTAATAACACTCTTGTTTGTAGGAGCAAGTTTTTTGCCTGCAACAGGATCAATAAAAAGTGTCGAGAAAATTAATGTTGTTACAAATCTAATTTCTGTTGATACTATTACAGTTGATAACGAAGGTGATGGAGACTATACTCGCATTCAGGATGCTATTTATCATGCTAATTTTGGGGATACGATTGAGGTATACAGTAGGACATATGTTAAGAATGTGGTTGTAGATAAAATGTTTAATCTTTTAGGGGTTGATTCAGAGTTGGGTGGCGGATCAGACACAAGTAACCCTATTATAGATGGCATTGGGATGGGTACTATAGTGAAAACAACTAGCGATGGAGTAAAAATAGCCGATTTTACCATTCGGAATAGTGGTAGTTCTGATGCTGGCATACATCTTGCTTCACATTGTAATACTATTGAATATAACGTTATTACTAAGAATTTTTGTGGGTTAAAACTATTTCCATCAGCGGGTAACCAAATAATATATAACTGTATTGTTGATAATGACTGTGATGGTCTCTGTCTAAATCACTCCTATGAAAATATCTTTACTAATAACACGATTTCACAGAACGGTAACTGTGGCATTATGCTGAATTTTTCTCCATTGTCAAATACTGTCAACTCGAATACTATCTCAGATAACGAATGTGGAATGTACATAAATGAAACATCAATGGGTAACATCATATATCATACCAATTTCATCAATAACACCTTGAATGCATTTTCTCTAAGTGGCGATTCCAATCTTTTCGATGATGGACAAAAGGGCAACTATTGGAGTGACTATATAGATGTGGATGAAAATGGAGATAGAATTTGGGATCATCCATATGGGATTCCAGGGGGAAATGGCAGGGATAATTATCCACTGATGAATCTTATAGGTAGTAATCATCCTCCAAACTCTCCAGGCAAACCATCAGGACCATCTTCAGGAAAACCAGGAGTTGAATATACATTTTCATGTAGTTCAACTGATCCAGATGAGGATCAATTATTCTACAAATGGGATTGAGGTAATGAGAGCTATAGTGTCTGGCTTGGGCCATGTAGTTCAGGCGAGGCGACCTCTGCTTCCCATGCTTGGAGTAAAGGTAGTTATCATATTAGAGTAAAAGCAAGGGGTGTGTATGATTCTGAGGGTAATTGGTCAGAATCATTGATATTTGCTATAGGTGGTGACCCTCTAGATGTAGAGATTACAAAACCAGAGGTGGGTCTTTGCATAAAAAATATAAAGATACGAAAGCGTCTGTTTCTTAGACCTTTAATCCTTGGGGATGTTGATATTACTGTGGATACTTTTGATGATTCATCTGGTATTAATCAAGTGGAGTTCTATATCGATGGCGAATTGAACGGAATTGATAACAGTTCACCATATATCTATACCTAGGCAAGAGATAAAAGAACGCTCTTCAGGCATATGCATGTTATAAAAATCGTTGCCTATAATAATGCTGAAAACAATGGGTGTGATGAAATCAAAGTGAAAAGGTTTTTCTGAAAGCCTTTCTTTACTACATGTTCATACTCTTCATGGATAATATCCAAAATGTTGCATTTTATTACTTATTACAAAAGATTTATATTGAATTATAATATTACAACCTTTAAAAGGTAATATGGGAGGAACTGTCATGAATGAAATTGCTTTGTTGAAAAAAACCTTGTCTTTTGTTATAATAATTTTGATAGTTGGAGCAGGTGTTGTACCAAGTATGAGTGGCGATAAACCGTCTCTGTCTGTAAGTATTAATGATGATGGATATGATTTTTATGTTGATGATAATTTTGATTCTTCTACCCCTGGTTGGCAAGATACATGTTTTGATAGTATTTATGATGCGGTTCGGGCAGCGGATAAAAACTTTAAGATTTTTGTATATAATGGGGATTATGCTGAAAAAATTTCAATATCTGGCGTAAAACAAGGTTTAAGACTCATTGGAGAAAGTAAAGAAAATACAATAATCAAATTCCCTGAACATGAACAGGGCGCCCTTATTGACATTGCAAGCCCTGGCACGACATTAAACAATTTTACTATTGAAAACAATACTGCTATAATGGAAAACGATGGTGCAATAAGACTATGTTGTAATGATGTTACCATTTCTAATTGCATAATACGGAATAATCTGGAATATGGTATTTATGGTATTGATCCTGTTGCACTTAAAATTTTTAACTGTAATATATACAATAATAAAAAGGGAATATATATATTTGCTAGGAATGATTTAAATTCTGTTAATATTTCACATTGTAAAATAGAAAATAATACTGGAAATGGTATTGAATGTTATTGTGAAGGTGATCATGATATAAATAATTTAATATTTAACTGTTCATTATCAAACAATGGAGATTCACCAGATAGGTTTGGTGTCTATCTTCAATCTTGTGAACAATTTATTATTTCAAACTGTAGTTTCTGTAATAATTATGATTCTGGAATATTTCTTAGACAATCATTGGACAATAAAATAATACACTGTAAGATTGATGGAAAAGGTAGACAGAAATATGGAATGTTAATTAAACTTTCAAATAATAATTACATTTATAATTGTACAATTTTTGATAATAGAAAGGATGGTATTTATCTTGATGAATCTGAGATGAATACTATAGAAAACTGTAATATCACAAAAAATGATGGATATGGATTATATCTATTTCATTTGTCAGAAAACAACAATATTAATACTTGTAATGTTTCAAATGAAAATAAACGTGGCGGTATATGTTTGGAAAGATCCTCAGATAATAATGAGATTTTTGATAGTAATATCTCAAATAACATGCAAAATGGAATTCTTATTCGATCCTCACGATATAATACTATTACTCGTTGTACCCTTGAGGGTAATACTGAGTTCTGTATTAAAATAGAGAAAGATTTTTGGCAATTTTTTGAGGATGAAGGACTCAAAATTATACAAAAGATTATGGCGGTACTAGGAGAATTAAAGGTGGGGGGAAATGATAATGTAATTTATAGAAATGTATTTATTAGTGACATTTTGGGAGGTGTGGCATTCGATCAATGTCGAAATAAGTGGTGGTGTTTAGAGAAACGTAATGATACATATACACCTTGGAGGGGCAAAACAGTTGGCAATTACTGGTATGGGTATCACCAAAAGGGGGTTGATATAGATCCGGTGGATGATATAATTGATGGGTCATATTATATAAAAAATGGTAGATTACTGACGGGAAATGAGGATAAGGATAGATTGTTTATTAATGAAGATGAATATCCATTAAAGTATGATCCTAGGATAAAGGATTGGAATGCACCGGATGTTAAGATTATTTATCCAAATGGTGCAGAACATTTATTTGGAAATGTTAATGTAACATGGAATGCAGTAGATGTAACATCTAATTTGTGTGATGTTAAATCTGAAAAAAATGAGCTTAATATCAGTATTGAAATTTTCAATAATTCACAATGGGAACCTTTACCAAATGCAATTAATATGCCAAATTCAGGATATTATATATGGGATACTATGAAATGTAAGGATGGAATGAACTACCGCATAAGGATCAATGCCGCTGACAATAGCTCTGAAAAAAACGAAGGTAATGATACCTCCTCTGATTTCTTTATAATAAATAATGACGGACCATATGTATCAAGAGTTATCATTACTGATACAACAATTGATAGCTCAGATTTTATAGGAGATAGACACGAGGCATCAATTGTTGCAAATATCATATTTGAAGAAGTAAATCCAGAGGATCTTGAAATATCTGCTGATTTGTCTGCTTTAGGGGTAGAAGGGGCAACACTCCCCATAAATATGAATCATGAAGTAATAGGAGGTTATAATGGTATCACTGCAACATGGTATCTGCCGGAAGTCTTTTGCAATCCTTCCAATGGTCTTTTGGAAGTTATTGTTACTGTTAAGATGAAAAATGGGAATAATGATATCGTTAGTCAAAATAGTGGTGACATAATTGCTGATAATACTCCACCGGAGGTTTATATTACTAAACCATCAGTAGGCATATATCTAAATGATAAAATCATTCTCTTTCCGTTTGTATCAAACATTATTAATTCTTCGATTATCATGGGGAGGATAACAATAACAGTAAGAGCTAATGTTATGGATAAATATGGAATCAGTGATATTATGTGGATAGTTGATGGAACGCCACGACTTGATATAGATGAAAAAGACAAACTTGAATGGCCATTTTATGATACTATTGGAAAACATACGATAAAGGCTGTTGTCTTTGACAATGCCAGAAATATGAATACTGCTAAAATCACAGTTTGGTATTTTGGACGATTGATATGAACGAATTAATGGGTGTTAAAATATTATTACCAAAAATTTTTATTATAACATTAGATATGATTTATGACCAAACTTGGGTATTGGGGGAATAGAAACATGAGGAAAAATTTGATTAAAAATGGAATAATACTTGGAATAATTGTTTTGTTTATTGGAGCAGGTGTTTTACCTGCTACGGGAACAATAAAAATTATCGAAAAAAATGAAAAAGCAATGTATATGATTTCGAATAAAATCATTACAGTGGATGATGAGGGTGATGGAGATTACACTAGCATTCAACAGGCAATTAATAAAGCAAATTTTGGAGATTCAATTGAAGTTTATAGTGGAACATATGTTGAAAATATAGTCGTAAACAAAATGATAAATCTTATTGGAAAAGACTATGAGTTAGGAGGTGGATCAGACACAGGTAAACCTATTATTGATGGTGGCGAAGTAGGTACGGTAATTCAAACAACAAGTGACGGTATCACAATAACTGGTTTTAAAATTCAGAACAGCGGTAATTATGATTGTGGTTTGCATCTCGCATCGCATTATAATACAATCGAAGATAATTATATAATTGGTAACTATTATGGTATGAAATTGTTTCCTTCAACAGGAAATCAGATACGCAAGAATTACATTGCTAATAATACTGGAGATGGTCTCTGGCTGAGTCATTCTCATGAGAACACCATTGGGAATAACACTATCATTGGAAACGGAATGGATGGCATATCAGCAAATATGTCATCCCTGTCAAATCATATAGAATATAATAAAATAGCACAAAATAAAGGAAATGGTCTTGAGATCTCTGAAACTTCCTTTGGAAGTATTATTAAAATGAATAATATAACGATGAATACAGTTGGGTTAAAAACAACAGGGGGATCAGATACTAACTTAGTTCATAAAAATAATTTCATAAAAAATATAGAGATGAATGCATATGATACATCCCGGAATAGCTATGATATTAGTGGAATGGGCAACTACTGGGATGATTACACAGGTGTAGATGAAGATGAAAATGGTATTGGAGATACACCCTACAATGTTCCAGGAGAAGGAGAGAACAAAGATAATTATCCATTGATGGAACCTTTAAGTATTGGAGATGCACCATATACAGAAAATCTGGATGGTCCAGAAAGAGGAGTGAGATACAAGTCATATACTTATTCAGTGAAAGTTATTGATCCTCAAAACGAAAAAGTATATTGTATGTTTTTGTGGGATGATGGTTCAGATAGTGGTTGGCTTGGACCTAAAAAATCCGGTTCCACCTTTTCTGCGTCACATTCATGGACTGAATCAAGCGGTGATTACTCCTATGAAGTATCGGCAAAGGGGAAGGATATAGAAAATCATGAGGGTGGTTTGCATTACCCACCAATATATTTGACAATAACAAAAGGCAAGAACGCGATAAATCCATTTATAATTAAATTTTTATATTACCATCTAAGCTATGTATCGATATTACAATATTTATTGGATGTATAACTCTTAATCAAATAAATATTATAATTTATATCAACTGACGATATGGGCTGCACTCCAAATACTTATATATTATATCACTCTATAGCATTAGTAGAGGTTAAAACATGAGGTGCTGGGTAATTATCGTAGTTACGATACTACTATCCATGAGTTGTTTTGGTTCAAGTGCAATATTGACCGAAGACTCCGAAGAAATTACATTGAGTAATACAGTTATATTTTC
>Ga0255366_10139_pt1 | contig 13697 bp, 11 predicted proteins | sample ANMaggSeSYBR01C4_FD_182086 | JGI IMG/M metagenome (GOLD analysis project Ga0255366, IMG submission 182086) | Sediment cell enrichment communities from methane seep in Santa Monica Basin, California, United Staets - ANME aggregate JGI... | ecosystem: Environmental > Aquatic > Marine > Cold seeps >... | reverse complement strand
GAGGAGAAATCTGAATGACATGGACAGCACTCTTTCCTTAGATGATTTTAAGAAAATATTGAAGTCGGGAAATTTCCGGTATGCAGGCCTGCATGGATGGGGAGAACCCCTGCTGAATCCCCACTTGTTTCAGATGATAGAATATGCTGAATCGGAAGGGATTCACACAAATCTCACCACCAATGGAACCTTAATCGGGGAGAATATCGACAAAGTCTTCAGCAGCAGGTTAAGGGAAATTGCTTTCGGGGTATACGATAATCAGCTTCTTCTATCCATACTGCCTCAGGTTAAGGAATTAATAAGAGAAAGAGACAGCCAGGGGCTTAAACTACCCGGAATCTATATGGATATTACCATATACAAAGGGAACCTTGACCGGATTCCTGATCTGTTGGCGCTTGCCGCCGAATCAGGAGTGGATGCGGTAATTATGCACAGGCTGTTTAACGTTTACAACGTAGAACCCGCAGCAGAGTATATCTCTATCAAAAAGGAAAAAGGCTTATTCATAGAGGTGAAAAGGCTGGCGCGGAAGCAGAGATTAAAGCTGTATTTCCCCCAAAGACATTCCTTGCCCTGCAGGGTAGTTAAGCGTTGTATTTTCGTTACAGCAGGGAGAAAGGTTACACCATGCTGTTTCCTTCCCGAGTTTTATCTGGGAGACGCTCTCCAGGAAGGTGTAAAAAAGATTATGCGTTCAAAGAAGTATGCTGATTTTGCAAAAACTATGGTGGAACATCCAATATGCGGCAAATGCATTTCATGGTAAAGGAGGATAAGACGATGGAAAATAAAAGCAAAAAGACAAGGAACATAATCGGAATAGTTTTAGTGGTTATTATCGGGCTGGTTGTCTGGTCGATGATAAGTACTCAGTCGAAATGGAAATACGGAAAGCTTGGGCTTGCCGAGTACGAGAAGGGTGATTACAAGGAGGCGATCAAGTATTATACCCTTGGGATAGAGTCCAATCCGAGTAATGCATCTTTATACAACAATCGGGGCTTAGCTCATTTCAAACTAAAGGAATATGAAAAGGCTCTCTCCGATTACAGTAAAGCTGTAGAATTAAAAACGGATTTCGCAGTGGCTTACTGCAATCGGGGTCTCGCTCATTTCAAGAGCGCCCAGGTCCCAAAAGCGATTATCGACTTCACCAAAGCAATAGAGCTGGATCCAAAACATGTAGATGCCTACTATAATCGCGGGTGCAGCTACAGTCAATCTGTTCATTACCATGAATATCTCTTTACCAGCGAGGTCGAGGATGCATTCCAAAGAGCCCTTGCCGATTTTGACAAAGCGCTGGAATTGGATCCCGGCTATGCACTTGCCTTTGCCGGAAAAGGAACTGCCTATCACCGGCATAGAGACTGGGACAGGGCGAATGCGGAATATGCCAGGGCTCTCAAATTGAAGGATAAGATAGTGGAGAGATGGGGCAGGAAGGCCTTATCCGCTGTAGTTGAGGGCAGAGGCAGGAACTATCTAACCTTAGTTGAATTAGAGAAAGCTGCTTCACATTATGACGAGGCGCTGGAATTAGATCCAAAATATAGAAGAGCCATCAGTCTTGGGGTTTCTGTTTATGGAAGGCTAAGAAATTACAATAAGGTAGTGGAGCTTCACAGTAAAATGATTCATTTAATAGAAAATGATCCGGAGTTCAAGGATCATGCACACGGAACCGGGCGACCGTATGCGGGAAGAGCAGAAGCCCACTATTTACTTGGCCGGTATGATAGAGCAATAGCGGATTGCCAAAAGGCTCTATCCTCCGGCAGCGCTGAGGGACACGGGAATAGCAATGCCGAGGTGCACAGGTATCTATGCAAAATCTATCTTAAAACAGGGAAAGAGCAAGACGCCAAAAAGGAGTTAAACAAGGCAATAACGCTGTATACCGGCAAGACCGGCTCGAAGATTGAGAAAGTCGCGGTCAGTGGTTATAGCGGCCGGGGATTGTGTTATTTGGACATTGAAGAATACGACAGGGCAATCTCGGATTTTGAAAAGGTGATAGCGCTAAACACCCCTTTTGATATCAAGAAGTATACCAAATCAATTTTGGGGTGTAAGGGCTATGCGTATGCGCATATGAATCTCGGCCTGGCCTACTGGAAAATGGGCAAGAGGGAGAAAGCGAATGAATATCTTAAAAAGGCGATAAAAGTATTGGATGAGGGGGACAGACCATATAGGTCAAAAGAGATAAGGGATGCCTTGAAGACCGGAGATGTAGCAGGACTTTTGAAGTGAGGGAAAAATGAGCGGTGCAAAGAAACATGAAAATAGGGCCAGGGGGAGCGGTCCCAAAATATTAGGAGTAGCTCATGCACCAATTAAATCTGTATAAAAAGTATACAATGGTTTCGAAAGGTATTGTTTTTTTTCTTTTCATCCTGTTGTGCATTGCAATGTCAGCGACATATGCCCTTGCCCATAAGGTCATTCTTTTTGCTTATGTGGAAGGAGACACTGTTTTTGTTGAAAGTGGATTCAGTGACGGCACCGTCTGCAATAATGCCGGCATCGAGGTGTTTGATCCCTCAGGCAAAAAGCTCCTGGAAGGCAGAACCGATGGAAACGGGAAGTTTTCTTTCAAGCCGCCCCGAAGAACTGACCTGCAACTGGTGCTTGATGCGGGCATGGGGCATAGGGAGGAGTTCATGGTGCTGGCCGAGGAGCTGCCGTAGATCGCTACTGAAACCCGGAAATCTCAGGGGCCTCAGAAGCCGTTGTTCTAATAGACCCGAAGGAGATTGAATCAATCGTTGACAGAGTCATACAAAAAAGACTGCGTCCCCTTATCCAGCTTGTTGCAACATCCCAGCGCAAGACCGGATTTTCGCTCACGGAGATATTTGGTGGCATTGGATACATATTGGATCTTGCGGGGATTGCTATGTATTTTAAATTCTGCAGCAAAGGGGACAAGCCTTGAATCTGGCTGAAAATTTTCTAATACATTTTCATTTGCCTGTTTATAGTATTAACCGCCGAATCGGGGGATGGTTCCCTATTATGTGATAGCTGAATGAGTTATTTGTGGGTTATAATGACAGCATAATTGCCTTGTTTGAGTTGCTGTCATCCATCCTGTTGGAACAACCCAGCAAGCAACTGATAAAAACGTAAATACAGTTCCCACAAATATCTCGTATATATCACAGCGTAGGGAACCATTCCAGAAAAACAGAAGAAAAAGGTTCAGGGTTTTGTGTTGCAGCAGATCAAAGCAGGCAAAACCGTAGTGATGCTGGACGGGGGCGATCCGTGCGTTTATGGCCGGTCTCTTTATTGGTTGTTAAAAGGGTTTGACGACCGATATTTTGAAATCATTCCTGTTATGAGCGCTTTTAATTCGGAACAAAATCCGCTGTTTCTCTGTTTGGCGATAATATCAGCAGATATTTCAGCGGAGCTATTGCCATAGGCATTCTATCGGTTCTAAGCGCTATGATCATGGCCGGACCAAGGGTCTATTATGCTATGGCAAGAGACGGTGTCTTTTTTGAGCTTTTCGGCAAGGTCAATGCCCTTCGCCGGACGCCTGTATTTGCCATCTTGCTGCAAGCGGTTATAGCAATTATCATGGTTATTACCGCATCCTTTAATAAGCTTCTTTTATATATTGGTTTTACGCTTTCACTGTGCGCCATGTTGACTGTAGTCGGAATGATGCTCCTCAGGATAAAAAAGCCTAATCTAAAGCGCAGTTATAAGACTTTCGGATATCCTGTAACCCCGCTTTTGTTTATCTCAGGCAATTTATGGATTATCTATTTTTGCATAAAAAGCAGGCCGATTACCTCGTTGTTTGGATTGGGAACTATAGGATTAGGTGTTTTGTTTTATACGTATTTTAAGAAAAAAAACAGGATCGCCAGAAAGGATGATGCCGGCAGGTTTTGATCCGGAAAGGGAAGAGGCATTTATAATGATAGAAACTTATGGAAGACAAATAGAAACATGGTCAAGGACCCTGGTATTTACGACTTTTTTTGCACTGATTTTTTTTCAGATGTGCGGTGTAAGTCATGCCTTAAATGAAAAAGGGAAACCCGCACTCTACCTGGTGAGCATCGGGGTCGGCGATACTGACCTGATTACCGTGCGGGCGATCAACGCGATAAAAAAATCGGATATAATCGTATGCCGCGAAAAAACAAAAGAAAGATTTGCAGAATACCTTAAGGGAAAAGAATTTCTGAACATTTCTTTGAGCGGCTGGCGGACTTATGGAAGAGATTGTTCCAGGATAAAGGATGAAGAAAAAAGGGGAAGGTGTAAGGAGAACAGAAAAAAACGGGCAAAACTGATTTCCGGAATCCGTTCCGCGATTGCAGCGGGGAAAACTGTTGCAGTATTGGGCAGTGGCGATCTTCTTATCTATGGAGGGCCGTATCGCTGGTATCTGAAAGAGTTTGCGGATGTCAATCCGCAGGTTATTCCGGGTGTAAGCTGTTTTAATGCGGCAAATGCCGCCCTGCGCAAAGACGTTGCTTCCGGAAAAGAGACCCATGCAGTAGTTCTCACAACCGTTCGTGAAATAGAAAAATTATCAAAACACCATCCCACTATGGTTATTTTTACCATGCATACAAAATTCAAGGATCTGGTGGAGAAGCTAAAAAATTTTTATCCTCTCCAAACCCCTATCGCGGTTGTTGTTTATGCAGGTTACAAGGAAAAGGAAAGGGTGATCAAAGGAAGATTAAATACGATTCTGGAGTTGGTCGGAGATGAGAAGCTTCCTTTTGAACACCTGGTTTATGTGGGTGATTTTTTGGCTCAAAAGATGAAGAAATAAGATGACAGAGAATTTGAGAAACAGAAAAGGAGGTTTGTAATGAAAAAGTTTAGAATGATTACTATGTTGCTGGGAATGCTGACGTTTGTCATTCCCCAACTATGTATGGGCGTGGAAGAGATTGAGAAAGAAGCGGGAAAAGAGAAAAAAAAGGTCTTAAAAGTGGGGGAGATACAGGTTACCGCTTCCAGAGACAAAGGTATCGTAGTTGTTCCTTCTATGACTGCTATAAGCGTTGAAGAGTACAAAATACCCGGCACTCTGCAAAATATCGTTGATATTTTAAAAGACCAGGCAATCATTGATTTTCGTGGAAAGAGTGATCTGGTCCCGGATTACGATACCATCCACATGAGAGGTTTCGATGCTACCCGTTTTGTTACGGCAGTAGATGGTTTAAATATTCAAACAGCAGGGGGGATAGGGACGACTCAGGTGGATTATGGGACTTTGCCCCTGTGGCTGATAGAAAGCATTGAGATCCTGCCAGGTCCTCACTCTGCCTTTTATCTTGGCACGAGTGAAGGGGGAGTGGTTAATCTAAAAACAAAAACACCGGAAAGGTTTACGACCTTGAAACCGGATTTCAGGGTAGCAACCAGTTACCGGTCTTATAATACTCAAAATCACAGTGTTAATATAGATGGCGGCGCTGGGTCATTTATCTACGGTTTAGGCTTTCAAAATTATCACACCGATGGCTACCTGAGACACAATGAGACGGATATTAATAATTACTCTTGGAGGCTGGGTTATATTCTGCCTAATGATGCATATATCAGCTTAAATATGACATATACTGATCGAGACAAGGAGCGAGTTGCAAAAAATGATCCAAGCCTTTCTGACTATAAATCACATTACCCAGAGACGCCAACAGCATCTAAGGAAGAATGGGAAGACAACACATGGGATGAAGAAGCTGAGTCATATCGTTTGAACTACAGGCAGCCCACTCCTGTCGGTCTTTGGACCCTCGGAGCCTATTACAGCAAACGAGATCGTGATTACTCTTATTTGAGGCATATAGACAAAAAAGACAAGGCCAAAGGGCTTTATCGCTACCATTCTGAGTCTGAACGGAGCGAAAGGGGTGGCAGGATACAGGATGAAATACAATTCTCTGAAAATCATATCACAACCGTGGGTTTTGATATGACGCTGGGATATAGCGGGCCTTTCAAATATACCTATTACGACTATAAGACCAGTGGAACTCCGCGTCGTAAGAAATTTGATATTAAGGGTGGATATCTTGAACACAAATGGACGATTATTCCAAGGCTCACAGTAACTCCCGGTCTGCGATATGAAGATGTTAAAACCTGGCATAATAATTACAGTTTCACAAAGAACGAATACTATGTCAAATCAATACACAAAAAGTTCAGGCTCTCTGGTAATTCCCGTGGTTAGTATTTTATTTTAATCTCAAGAAGTTATCGTATTTTATGCGTTTAGTGTTGAACAACTTTTTAACGCTATTATTAGGATATATGGGACTGTATTGTACTAAAATCTCAATAACTGCTTAAATAATGGCATTTACTGTGTAAATTCTTTAAATTCGGGTGACTCAAAAATACGGACAACAGCCTGATTCTTTTGATAAAAATCGACCCCGCAAAATACCAGAGAGCCAAAGTTCATTGATAGAGAGTACAATCAATTGGTGCCAAAATCTTTTCTTACCTATGAGCTTGATGATGTATCAGATGTGTTAAGGGATACCTCTTTATCCATAGGTGTCAGCAAAATATGGAATGCGACCTCATTTTGCAATGGTTGAGCCAAAACAAGCGGGGCTTGGGTCAAGCCCGAACATGGCATTGCTTATGATCTTATACTCTCAAGGAAACTCTGGAGAGACATTAACCTGAAAGTGGATTATTCTTATTACAAGATCAAGGATTATGTAGTCTGGGTTTATAAAAAACACAGAAATTCCACAAAATACGCTGACTATTTCAGCTATCTTCCAGAAGAGGCAACAGGGCAGGGAGGAAGCTGCCAGTACAATCTTGATGAGATGACACTGCAGGGGGTTGAGATAAGCTTTGATGGCCACCTTCTGGACAACTTATCTTTTTACCTTAATTACGCTTTTCTGGAAATGAAAGACAAAGAAGGCGTACCATGGGGAAAAGAAGCGACCGACGAGCGTGCCAAACACCGAGTAACCGCCGGCCTTCGTTACAATCTTTTCGAAAATACCCTGCTGATGCTTGATTACAAGTTTCAGGACGAGCAGATTGCCAAGACTTCTGAAGAGGTGGAGGAGGATGTATGGATTTGTTACACCGTTCCCATGGCGGCCTATCATGTATTCGATTTTGCTGTAGAACAGATACTTTTTAAAAAGCTCGGTTTTCTTGAAAATGGGAGTCTGAAATTCTATATAAACAACCTTTTTGATGAGGAATATGTAAACAGCCGCGGTTATCCGATGACCGACCGCACCTATGGAGCTGCTTTAAGTTTTACATTCTGATCAGATGTTGAGCAAGCGGTCACATCCGTATTACCCTGGCCATCCAGGGAAAAGAGGACTATCTTTTCGCAATTCTCAGGGGGGAAGAGGCTGGGGCGGTGAACCATTGCAATATTGATTAACCAAAGATGAAGGGGGTACTGGTGATGAAGATTAAGAGACTGATGTGTTTTTTAATGGTTACACTTATTTTAATGGTTATTTCTCTGGAATATGGGTGTTCGGCTCGAACTCCCATCCAGGGGAAAGCAATCCCTATAGAGAAGCCGAAATTCTACCTTGTTGGTATGGGGCCGGGAGATGCTGATCTTATCACACTTAGAGGTCTCAAGACCATCGAGGATGCGGATTTAATCGTTTGTTCCAAAAGGGCTCAAGACAAGTTTGCTTCCTATCTTGAAGGAAAGAAGTTGCTTGATAGCAGTTCTTATAAACTATCACGCTATTATGGAAAAGATTGCCGGGAATTTAAGGGAAAAGAACGTAAAGAATGTGAAAGCTTTACGAATAAACGAAACACGCTCATTGGAAAGATTCGCAAGGCAATAGGAGAGGGAAAGACTGTGGCGGTTCTGGGAGGTGGCGATCCCTTCATCTATGGGCCATCGGTCTGGTTTCTCGAGGAATTTAAGGATCTTAATCCAGTGGCCGTTCCAGGGCTCAGCAGCTTCAATGCAGCCAATGCGGCTTTGGCAAAGAGTCTCACCTCCAGTAAACCGACAAAATCTGTTATCCTGACTATTGGTTACTCACCTGAATCTCATAAAATTATTGAAGATCTCGCAGTTCACAAGGCAACCATGGTCGTTTATATGCCGAAGGATTTAAAGGATCTGATGGCTAAATTGTCTGCCCACTATCCGCCCGAGACCCCCATAGCTATCGTTAGTTATGCGGGATACAAGGAGAAGGAAAAGGTGATAAAGGGGACTCTGGAGACTATTCTTGACAAAATCGGCGATGAAAAGGAACTGAGGCTGTATCTGGTATATGTGGGTGATTTTCTTACATATTGCCGCAAATAATACTGGGGAAGTTATTTCATTCCCGTTCCTAAAGGAGATTCAAGATGAAAAGAATTTTTCAGATGATGATATTGGTTATTTCGATTTCATTCTTAGCTCTGCCTGGTATCTGTTTGGCTGAGGGATATACGACCGGAGAGGAGATTGAGAAAGAAGAAGAAAAAAAGAGGCTGAAAAAAGAGGCAAACAAAGTAATTAAATTAAAAGAAGTAGTTGTTACAGCCACTAGAACGGAAAAAGATGTGGATAGCGCCCCAGGCAGTGTTACGGTTATTTCAAAAGAAGATATGAAATTCAGAGATATTCACACAATAGATGATGCATTAAAATATGAAAGCGGAATCTATAACGCAAGACTTCGAGGGATGTCAGCCGCACACCACACCCTGGTCATGTTAAATGGCATGCCCTTAAATACCGGTTGGCGTGGCCATGTAAGGTGGGAAAACATTGCAACAGAAAACGTGGAGCGTATCGAGATTATTCGTGGTCCGTCATCGGCGTTATATGGAGGTAATGCCATGGGTGGAGTAATAAATATCATTACTTCTGCGCCGAAAAAATTTGAGGCAAAAGGACAAGTAGGTTATGGCAGTGATGACACTGTTCGTTACAGCTTTCATGTTGGTGACCGCTTTACGGATAAGTTAAGCCTCAGGTTGGGCTTTGAATTTGAAGAGACAGACGGTTATTCGTCAGGGTTGGTACAAAGAAACATTTCATCCGGTTCAGGAACATTGACGGGTGGCTATGGAATGCTTCATAAATCAGGGAAAAGAAAATGGGTGGTCGGCGATAAGGGGGATAGTTATGAAGAACGATGGAATGTTAATCTTAATGCCGTATATGATCTGACAGATACAGGGAGTCTTGCCTTTGATTTTCAAATGGGACATAGAGAATATGGTTTGGATTATCCCCATACTTACTTACAAAATCCAAGCGGCAACTCTGCCTTTAGCGGGAGTGTTGATGTAGGAAATGGCGAAAAGGTTAGTGTGTCCTCTTCAAAATACATCACGGCCGGAATAGGAGAACTTGAGACCCCATCATATATGCTGACTTACAGGGAGTCGTTCGGATCAGTCGGCTTTACCGGGAAGGTTGGCTACAACCACGAGGATCTGTGGTATACGACACCTAAAGCTAAGGGCTCCGACAACTATGACAATGCCTTTGGATACGTGAAGAAATTTGATTCAGATGTTTGGTTCAGTGATTTACAGACCAACATTCCTGTTGGCGACAGCCATATCTTAATCTCCGGTTTCTATTTTCGTTTTGACGATTTCTATGGTGGTCGGTTTGATCTGTCTTATTATCGGGATGAGCACAGCAAAATAACTCCAGAGAGTGACATAACCCAGGGTAAGGATCGCCTCTACGCAGTCTATCTTCAGGATGAGTGGCAAATAATGGATAAACTGGCCATTTTTTTAGGCGCTCGTTTTGATTATTGGGAGACCTTTGATGGGAAAAGTGATGAGAAAAGCGAAGTCGTTGGTGATGAAAAAGAATTTGCCCGGAGGGACGATTCTGCAATCAGTCCCAAGATATCGGTTGTCTGGAAACCTGTTGTCGACACTGTTATAAAAGGATCTATTGGAAGAGCCTTCCGTCCACCATCTATTTATGAACTTTATCGTAATTATAAAAGAGGGGATGGAATGATTAACTCAAATCCGGACCTGAAGCCTGAAACCCTGTGGAACTATGAAATCGGGGTTGATCAATACCTTTTTAATCGCATGCTAAAATTTTCAGCGACTTGTTTTCATACAGATATTAATGACCTGATTTACTATTACGATATAGGTGATGATCGCTACAAAGATAATGCGGGCAAGGCTCGGATTGATGGCATTGAGTTGGAAGCATCTGCCAGACCATTTGACTGGCTTAGGAACGTGGACGAAATAACTTCCGCAACTATGCATCACAGCATCAGGCCATCTTTGCCCGATCTAAAATCACAAAAATCTTGAAATAGCTCGCTATTCCTGCGACTTTTGTGATTTTAGATCGAACAAACCTGACCTAACTCTGTGCGCCTACTTGCGGAAGTTAATTCGTCCACGTTCCTTAATTTATGGGGTAATTATACCTATAATGATTCAAAGATCAAAAAAAACGATCATGATCCGGAGATGGAAGGTAAAAAATTCACTGGAATGCCCGTCAGGACGATCAATCTCGGTACGGAAATCAGTTACAAATGGATTACCGCCAGCCTGATGGGCCGGTATCTGGGAAGAATTTATACGCAAAAGTATAATGATGATATTGATGATGTTTATGGCGCCAATACCAGGTGCTGGCTGTGGGAAACCAACATCACGGTTTCTCCCTGGAAACATGCGGAAGTATCATTTTCCGTAGAAAACCTCTTTGATAAGGAATACTTTGATGGCGGGGTGGGGAGGGAGCGCAACTATTTTGTGGAGATGAGACTTAAGTGGTGAATAGGAATTAGGAATTACGAATTAGGTAGGAATGAGGAGGTAGGAATGAGGAATAATGAAGATGAAGAAATTATGGATTATGATTATAAACCCCAAAGCATGGTTTCTATTTTTGCTTTTTTTAATCCTGCCGGTTTTTTCGGCAGATTTTGCTGCGGCTCGGGCCGGCCTTTTCTGGTGGGAAGGCAAAGCCAGCGATAGACTTGCCGCGGTTTCTCGCAAAAAGCCCGCAAGACTGGCGCTTTGCCAGGGAAAGTTTCCACATGCCGGACAGGATGGAAACGCCACTGGCGGGGCAGTTAAGCTGAACAACTTAAAGACATGGATCAAATCTCCCGACAGCAGTGTTTCAAAGGCAGTTCTGACTCATGAGAAAGAAACCGTGGCATTGGATTTTCCCTCCGGGCTTAATCCTGCCAGGTTAAACGGCATTTATCTTATCTGCGCCCGTATGGATATGGGGTCTGTAGATATCGATTCAGACGGCAGGGATGAAAAAGTTCATTATTATGCAAAGTATCTTATATGCCGCTGGGATAAAGAGGCTGCTCAAGGCAAAAGGCCGAACCTATTCTTTAAAGACGCGGAAAAAATACCCCTTGAAATAGGGCCGCTTGATGATCCGGGCACAGGAGAAAAAGCATTTTGTGTTAAGGCCGGCTACCAGGAGGCCCGCAAAAAGCACAGGATGAAGGTTTTGTATAATGAGAAGCCCCTTGCAGACGCCAGGGTAGCTGTCATGACCGAAAGTGGCTGGGAAAAGATGATGAAAACCGATGCTGAGGGGACATTTTCAATTCTTCCTGTTGAAGACGAAGAAAAAGCAGAAAGATGCCTGTATACGGTTGCTTACAAAGATCCGTCAACAGGGGAATATCACCGCTCGAATCTATCCATGATTATAACGGCTCCGCCGCCGCGATGGATGAGCAGGGCCGGAGGGTTTGATTTTTGGGCTGCCATTGGTTCGGGCCTTTTTATCGTATATATGATTTGGACGATCCGCCGCAAGATAAAACGTGACAAAAAAACCATGCTTGCCTTTGAGAGGCGCAAGATAAGAAGAAATTAGAAAGATGACGGTTACAAAACTCAGATGGACGGTATTGATTATATCCTTTTTGCTCCTGGTCTTAGGGGGACTGGTGGGGATTAATCTGGGCGGTTTTCTTCCTACATTCGCGTGCCCTTATATCGGGGGCACAAGGGGTGGTGTCTGTTTTTTTCCTTCATTATCTTCTCGACACGAATCAGCTCAAAGTCATAAATTACGCACCCTTTGAGAACATGATAGATGATACCGTCGACCTTGAATTCCTCAACCATCTGGAGCAGTCTGAAGAGCCTGTCTTCATTAGGCGCAAATGACGGACAGACGCAGGGCATGATATATCTTGCGGCTATCCCCACCATCATGTCGGTCATTGATTTTTCGGTAATCCCTATCGGATCGTAGAGATAACGGCTGCCCATACATGACTCGTCGGCTACAATCACGGCCCCCATCTCTTCAAGAAGACAGGGGATTTTCCAGTTGGGAAAAATCGGGGGAGAACCGGCTATGAGTATGCGCGGTGAGCGTTCGCTGCAAACGGACCGGCCTTGTTGGCATCGTGTTTCCAACTCATCATTTAACCGGGCCATTGCCTCAGTCCACTCAGGGGCAGTATCAAAACTATAGGCATTAATTGCGAGCATCGCCTCCCGCCCGAAAACTACAGGCCGAGATGACTTACCGATCTCATAGAGCCTGCGGGCCTGGTACTGAGCCCTGCCCACTGTCTTTATTGCGGCATCCAATTGCTTCCGCTTGATCTTTCCGCCTCTGAATCTCTTGCCTGTGAGTTTCTCGATATTCTTCTTTAAGGCATAAAGCTGCTCAAGCCATTGTCTTCTTGCACCTTCACTCTCTTTGACGTGGGGCACCTCAAGCATCCAGACCTCTGTAAACTTTAAGAGTTCCTCCCCCATCTTTCTCTTTGCGTCGCACGTAGTGGGAACTATGACCGCATCGCACGCCTCATACGCAGATATGAGATTCAAAGAGGTAAAACCGAGAGACGCCTTTACCACAGGGCATGTATCCCGGGGCACAAAATCATCTCCAATGCAGGACGCCTCATAGCTTCCCCCGCAAAGCCGGACAGGTATTGCGCCGGCTGCATAGATCAGCTCTTCGGGAACCATGACGCAGTATGTTCCGATTACCTTTTTGTTGTTATGGCTGCAAAGGCGAGCCGGAATTAAAGAGCGGTCCTGTTTTACGAATACATCCCTCATTATATCTATGAAATAGCCCATCCCTTCCGGCAGATCAGGGCTTTCCGTAAGTTCGGCCAGTACCGTTTCTGCCGAACGAACCAAACCCCGGGCAAAACGACCCTTGCGTCTTTCCAATTGATCCATTATTCCTAATTCCTAATTAATTATCTCTTGTCTTGAAAAGAAACCCTTGCTGGTAGATTTGTAAATTGTTTTGCTAAGAAAGGTTGCCCTTAAAGCGCCGTCTTCAGGACAGTATTCCACACACCGCAAGCAGAGAGTACAATCGGTAAAAACCACATCCTCGTTCTCGCGTTCCTTAAAAACCTGCTCGATTTCCACAGGACAGACATTATAACAGACCTCGCACATGGTGCATTTCTGACAATCTTTTTTTAATTTTAAAAAGCTGAATTTTTTGTACCAGGAAAGGAAAAGCCCCAGAGGGCAGTAGGGACACCAGAACCGTCTTTTTACAAAAGCGCCGATGATAGCTGTAACCGAAAATATCAGGCCAAGCACTGACATGACGATGGTGGTGGCGCTCTTAAAATTAACAGCCACATCATTGATGTCACCCACCAGAAGGGGAAGGATATATTTTCCCGGGCACAACTGGCAAAAAGGCTGACCAAGATCAC
>Ga0255366_10138_pt1 | contig 13697 bp, 17 predicted proteins | sample ANMaggSeSYBR01C4_FD_182086 | JGI IMG/M metagenome (GOLD analysis project Ga0255366, IMG submission 182086) | Sediment cell enrichment communities from methane seep in Santa Monica Basin, California, United Staets - ANME aggregate JGI... | ecosystem: Environmental > Aquatic > Marine > Cold seeps >... | reverse complement strand
CAAATTTACTCTTAATAATAAAGACATACTTTAGTTTAGGGAGAAAACGTGTCGTAATTTCAAAGGGTTAATCTCTTATCGACGTTTTTTTCGCAAATTCTATTCCGACCCCTTAACCAAGAAATTTCGCATTTTTTTCTCCTTCTCCTAATTTTCATGCTCGGGGGAAGCGAAATACCGATCATGAATGTTTCCTCTTTAGTAAATAATAGACGCAGAAATTTGTGTTATCTTACACTTAAACTTAAATGTTGCTCGAAATTTGACAGTTTCAAGGAGGATATCCACTAGCTCTAAAATCCCCCAGCGATCCAAAACTATTTGCTTAATTTCTCTGAGAATGGGGTGATCAGGCCCGGGTGCGATTTTGGGTATCCGAAAAAACCCTTTCTCTCCATTGCCTGGATGGTAAATATAAACATCCTGTCTCTGGCTAAAGAAATCATTGGCCTTCTCCAGGGCCGCTGTTAACTCTTCACGGATGGGGTCAACGAAATCCTCTGACCGTTGTGGAATTTGGTGTTTGGCATAGTATATCAACCGCTTCTCAGGCCAGTCTTGGGGGAGGTCCTGATCCGGATCTCGGTAACGGTACGCCCCTTCGACCCATATTTCCTTGCACTTCAATGCCTTTTCCAGTTTCTGGAGTACAGCTAGAAAATAATGCTTCACAATGCGGGGGATCCCTTTGATTTCTTCAATTGCCATTTTTTTGGGCATACTCAATTGTGCACGCAGTGAGTGCACAATTGAGTTGGACACATTATCGCATTTTAATTGAAATAGAAGATAATAATAAACGAGCGTTTTATCAAAACAAAGCTATTATAAATTCTTGGGGTACTAGAGAATTAAGAGATCAAATCAAACACAAACTTTACGAAAACACCCCCCAAAATAAAATAGAAGAAGTATTCAAAGCTAAACTTCCTGCCACAGAACCGCAGAAAATCTTTAAAGGCCTTTACGATTTCAGCCCATTGGGATTACAGGCTAATAACGAGAAGGAGTTGGAAAATAGAATCTTGGCCGATTTTGAACTGTTTTTAAAAGAATTAGGGGAGAATTTTTCCATTTTAGGCAGGCAAACGCCTATTAAAATTGACGGCGAAACACACTTAATAGACATAGTTTTATACCACCGAGGCATACCTTGCGTTGTGCTGGTTGCGGTTAAAATTCGGCAAACTGAACAGCAGGGACATCGGGCAGATGAATAAATATGTCGGCTACTACAAGCGCAACAAGCAGTATGAGCACGAAAAAGACACTATCGGCCTGATTATCTGCCGAGACGCAGGCAGAGAGGAGATAATATACGCATTAGACGGGTTAGAAAAGAAAATCTTTGTTGCCAAATACAAAGTCAAGTTGCCAAGCGAAGAAAAAATAAAACAGGCTCTTAAAAAGTTGTAGTCTTTAAGGAGATTGAATTGTGCGCGCAGTGCACGCACAATTCATTAAGCCTGTTTTAACATTAAAACACTTTCAATTTTTTATGCTTTTTATGAGCCCTTCACAAAAAACAGTAGCCATCTACGCCCGCGTATCCACTGACAAGCAAGCGGTAGATATGCAACTTTCCGAACTTCGTGATTTTGTTAAACGCTCCAACTGGAAAATCTACAAAGAATATATTGATCCGGGATACACCGGCACCAACACCAAAAGGCCTGCATTTACAGATATGATGAACCAGGCCAAGAAGAAAAAGTTTAAGATCCTTTTGGTCTGGAAACTGGACAGACTGAGCCGATCCCTAAAAGACCTAATCAATACCCTGGATGAATTAGGACATTTAGGCATTGACTTTATTTCTTACGACAACAATCTGGACACCTCCACACCGACCGGCAAGCTGGTCTTCCAGATTGTAGGCGCTGTGGCTGAATTTGAAAAAGACATTATCCGGGAGCGAGTAAAAGCGGGATTAGAAAACGCTAAACGCAAAGGCAAGCGTTTAGGCAGACCCCCGATTCCAAGAGCAACCTTTCAAAAAGCGAAAATCCTTCGGGCAAAAGGATTGTCTTTTAAAGAAATAGGCAGACGATTAAATATTGATGAGGGAACTTTTAGAAAAAGATATAAGGCGGATGAAAGCGAAAAATAACAGCCTTTGATTTTCTACTATAGTGTTATCTGAAAATGCGTCATTGTAAACCAAGCTTCTTTTGGAGGAGGTAATAATATGGCTACAACAATAGATGCCATATATTATCCTGATCGAACAACCGAATGCAAACGCCCTTTGTTCATGATTCCGGTTGAAGCAGGTTTTCCATCTCCTGCAGAAGATTATATTGAAGGCGAGCTGGATCTTAACAAACATCTTATAAAACATCCTGCTGCAACATTTTTTGTTAGGGTCGCGGGAGATTCCATGGTCGATGCAGGGATACATCCCGGAGATATTCTGATCGTGGATCGCTCCATCGAACCTGCTGACAAAAAAGTCGTAATCGCCGTCGTTAACGGTGATTTAACAGTAAAAAGGATTCGTATGATAAAAGGTAAGATTTTTTTGATGCCTGAAAATGAAAACTACAAGCCTATGCAGATAGAAGAAGAAACGAATTTTGAGATATGGGGTATAGTAACAAACGTAATCCATCCTCTATAATATTTGTCAGGTAATGATTTATGTCTCCTGCCTTTGCCATTGTTGACTGCAATAACTTTTATGTCTCCTGTGAGCGGGTTTTTAATCCAAAGCTTGCCGGAAAACCTGTTGTAGTGCTTTCCAATAATGACGGCTGTGTTGTTGCCAGGTCAAACGAAGCCAAGGCTCTTGGTATCAAAATGGGTGTTCCTGTATTTAAGATTCGTAATTTAATTAAAACCCATGGGGTTCAGGTCTTTTCATCCAACTATGCTCTTTATGGCGATATGTCACAAAGAATAATGAACACCCTTTCCGGATTCACCCCTGATATTGAAATTTATTCCATTGATGAAGCATTCCTGGACCTGTCTCAGTTTAAACAATATGATTTGACTGATTATGGACACAAGATACGCTCTACAATAAAACAATGGACAGGCATTCCTGTTTCTATCGGCATTGCTGAAACCAAAACCCTTGCTAAAATCGCAAACAAGATCGCTAAAAAATCAGTGAAGGCAGAGGGTATTTTGAATTTAACCGCTTCCCATCATCAAAACAGGGCGCTTGAGATAACAGACGTTGGAGATATCTGGGGTATAGGACGCAGTTATTCCAGGTTTTTGAACAATTACGGCATCCACAATGCCCTACAACTTCGTGATGCTGATGACAACTTTATAAAGAAAAAAATGGGCATTCCGGGAGTCCGGCTGCTTAAAGAACTGAGAGGTATTCCCTGTTATGCTTTGGAGCATTCCCCGTCTCCAAAGAAAGGAATAACCGTATCCAGGACATTCAAAAATTCAATAGAGTCCCTGGATGACCTGAAAGAGGCTGTAGCTGCTTATGTGTCTATTGGAGCTGAGAAGTTGAGAAAAGAACGCTCTGTTGCAGGAGTGATGATGGTTTTCCTTATGACCAATCGTTTCAAAAAGGAAAATTATTACGTCAATATTAAAACCATAAGACTTCCTATTGCAACCAGCGACACTTCTGAGCTTATTCAGTACGCACATGAGGGCCTTGAAGGGATTTACAGAAAAGGACACCTGTACAAAAAGGCAGGTATTATATTCAAACATTTAAACCCTGAAAACCAAATCCAGGCAGATCTTTTTAATTACAAAGATTTCAAGCGTTCAAAAAAGCTCATGCAGACTCTGGATAATATAAATAAAAAAATGGGCTCAGATACTTTAAAATACGCAGCAACAGGTTTAACCAACAATCAAAGATGGAAAACCTTATTTAAAAGGCGCTCACCTTCATATACAACAAATTGGGATCAACTGCTTAAAGTATCATGAACAAACAAGATGGCTAAAAATTTATGATTTCAGTTGAAAATCAGCACCAAAATTGGTTAACTCTTAACTTATTATCATGGCAAGATATCTGAACTTCAAAAAGTCTGGAGAGATAGCCTTTAAGGGATTATCCGGTTTTCTGTTCAATATCCAAATTGTTGAAATATACAGTTAGAAAAACTGCTTTTGGGGGTAATTTTTGGTCAACAATGATGAAGGCTGTGGGAATAGTCAAAAACTATATAATAACTGGCTCAAGAGATATGACCGTACGAGAAGCACTTCCTGCCGATGCTCTGTTGCCACTGCAACAGAGTTTGCTGCATCGTTTGCAGTCGATCCGAACTGTTTTCGGGAGTCTTTTCGTCAGTGCTGGCTCGACAGCTCGTCACATGTGGTCGTCGCCATAGTGAAGTCATCGCTCGCTGGGTATCTTCTGGGGTTTGACCATGTTGCATTCTTTGTCAACGGTCGAGTGGCTGGAGTTGAAGAAATCTATGTCTGCCCATCACACCGAGGACGTGGCATTGGCAGAGTCCTCATGAAGGAATTCGAAAGATGGGCGAAGTCCAGAGGCTCTGCCCAAGTGGTTGTCTGTACGCGACGAACATCTGGGTTTTACTCAGCGCTGGGGTATGAGGAAACGGCAACCTGTTTCAGACGGCTCGAACGCGACTTCGGTAAGGCCGCCGCGGACGGCGGCCCCAACGGAGCGGTTCATCCGAAACATTGTTATATTATGCGGCATTCAGATTCGTAAAAGGAAGGAGGTTACCAAGTGGCGGTACGAAAGAAGAGACAGAAGCGCGATATTGAGAAGAACTATCCCACGAAGCAGTTCGTTGCCAAGCTGCGTCGCATAGCTGACTGCATCGAGCAGGGAAAACGCTTTCGAATTCAAGTGGCAGGAGAACGAATTTCCATACCACCTAATGCCATTATAAATATCGAGCATGAGCGCGGAGACTCGGAGGAAGAAGTCGAGTTTCAGCTCAAGTGGTCGCTTGACCAGAGGAGTTGCACATAATAAGGGAGACGATTCACAATGGGATGATTGTTCTGACACGAAAACCTGACAAGTTTTAAGGAGGTGTAGTCATGTATTGCCCTGGGATAGGAGGGACGGAGTTTCTGAATGAAATTGACGGCTGCAATAATTGGGCATAAAGTATTTTTTATGTTCAGACCATGCTGAGATTTCGTATGGTTGATAAGGTCGGAAGATATATAAGACTTCTGGGGACGGATAAGTTTTTTGATTCACCTTAAGGAGCGGTATCGTTAAGGATTGCGATCGTTACGAAATTCGAAAACTCCTTAGCGACGTTTTTTTCGCAAATTCTATTCCGACAAATGGCGTCTCATGACACGAACCCTGTCACTACCCCCGGTTATGGGTTATGCCCAAAAAGACGAAGGCGTATCTATAGATTATGACTGATCGATCCCATTCAGTTCTTATTTCAGAACGAAAAGAAAATTTTGTTTATCTCACTCTGAATCGTCCAGATGTTCTTAATGCTCTCAACAAATCATTACTGCTTGAAATAAAGAAAGAATTAGAAGCAATAAAAAGTAACCCGGAGATTCAGGCCGTTATTATCACAGGGGCTGGGAATAAAGCCTTTTCCGCCGGTGCTGATATTGAATATTTAAATCAAGCCTCTCCGTTGCAAGTTCGAGAATTAGCACTACTTGCCGTTTCCGTTATTCACCTTATCGAAAATTTAAATAAAATTTCAATTGCCTTAATCAACGGCTTTGCCTTGGGTGGAGGCCTTGAATTGGCTGAATCTTGTATGTTGAGGGTTGCAGTCACTTCTGCAAAACTTGGTCACCCAGAAGTCCGGATCGGTGCTGTTGCAGGTTGGGGAGGTACAACACGGTTACCTCGCCTCATTGGTAAAAGCCGAGCAGTAGAAATGCTTCTTACCGGCAAAATGACAGATGCAAATGAAGCGCTTCAAATGGGTTTGGTTAATCGTGTAACTGAGTCAGAAAACCTACGGAATGAAGGAGAAAAGTTACTACGGGAAATTCTGCAAAATTCTCCTATTGCTGTAAATTTGACTTGGGACGCTGTTCATAGAGGCTTAGATTTGCCAATTGATGAATCAGCCAAACTGGGAGCAGACTATTTTGGGCTGGTCGCTACTACTGAAGACTTCAGAGAGGGGACCAAAGCATTCTTGCAAAAACAAAAAGCAAAGTTTCATGGCAGGTAATATCCCGAAATTCAAGAAGTTTGGGAGTTATGTGGCTATTCCCAACTATTAATTATTGCCCAAAAGAAAGGAGAAAATTATGAAAGATAGGTTTTGCTTTATTCTGTCCATTGTAACACTACTGATGGTGTATAGTTGGCCTGTTTATGCTGAACAACAACAACAGGACTGTTTTTCATCGAGTCTCCACCACACTGGTGAAGGAATGCGATATTGGTATGAGGCTAAGGATGGCTTCATGGCGATAACAGGCATTCCGTAAAATTTACTCCGGCCACCTTCAAGGATGGCAAACTCGAGTTTTACAAAGGCGTGCTCCCTCTGGTTCCGAGTCTTTTGAACTGGCCGTTTTTAGAAAAGAAGGAAGGCAAATGGGTGTCTTTTGAACCTACGGTGAAACCTCTCATCCAAATGGCGGTTTACGCTGAACCATTCACGCAGGATGAGCTGAAGAAGTTGCAAATGAAACACAAATACGGAAAGTAGCTTGAATTTCAGAAGCGATAAGGCACCACAATGTGCATTATTAAAGCCGACAAATCGCATGGCTGCTTGATCATAAAAAAGATAAGGGCTCGGAAAAAATAAGTTGGTATTTTTTCCGAGCCCTAAGTAGGAATATCATGCAGCCTCACAGCATTGCGGATCAATTAAGATGATGCAGAAGGTTTCTTTTCCAATTCCTCAATTCGTTTATTGATTGTATCCAATGATTTTTTCATGTAATTGGCGTCAGCCTTTAGCATATCTATCTCATCAGATGCACTCGCCGAATAGGCAGGCCCAACAGCAGGCGGATACAATTCGTAACCTCCGCCAAAACCGCGTCCCCGCCCCCGGTCGGGGCCAAATCCACCTCGAAATCCGCGTCTTAGCCCTAAACCTCTACCATAGCTAAAGTCTTGGGTGAATCTGGGAGAGTATCCCGCATTTGCAGGATTACAAAGACCCCTGGCTCCTCCGGTCATGGAACCTGCTCCCATCGGACCTGTTCGATCAAATCCTGGCATAGTATTACCTCCTCATGTAATTTTGTTTGGGTGTAATTCACAACCGCTGGTAAAAAATCCCCCCTTTAAAAAGGGGGGATTTTAGCTGGATTACACACATTTTGTTTTGGATTGAATGATTACAGTTTACCGTCTGTTACCGCGGCTTTGTCCTGCGCCTTTACCTTTTCCCTGACCACGGCCAGCACCCCTGCCTGCTCCTTGACCTTGACCCCTGCCGGTTCTCATACCGCCTTGGCCCTGTTGTGCAGAATTTCCGCCTTTAGAACCACATTCCCCCATACCTCGTCCAGTCATTGGACCCTGTCCCTGGGGGCCTGTTCTATCTCCTTGTGGCATATTATTCACCTCCTTTCATGCCCTCTTCCGCCTCTTCTGTGTCGACGTCTGCCTATACCGCGAAGTTCATATGCGCCGCCTCCAATTTTCAGGGTTTTCCCGGTAATCATGGCTTCTGCTGCGATGCTGCGGGCATTGGCAAGAATTCGGCCATAAGTATGCCGGGATATTTCCATCATATTTGCGGCCGTTTCCTGATCCAGATGTTCAAAATCGCTTAGTCGAATAGATTCCAGTTCTTCCACAGACATAAAAACCTCGCCGGCAATGGTCACTCCCTGTGGAACAAAAGCAGCGATTACTGGATAGGCAGATACAAATCTAATTTTTTTGGGTCGAGGCATTAAATATTTTCTCCAATTGTGCTCATTTGAGCATAATATAAAGCCTATATTAACTGCTGTCAATAAAAAATATGCTCATAAGGTCAAAATAATTTCATTGGTAAATGTTTTCACCATTTCTAAAGCTTTTCAACCACCCATTGGCCTACATTTTTGTCTGCAAACTCAACTCCGAAAAGATAAATCTTTTTCCCTTTGCCCTGATATTTCTCAAAATCTTTTTTGTCTTTTATGAAGTGCGGAACCAATTCCTGCAATATCACGCAGTAGGAAAATTTGATCTCTATTTTCCTGAGTGTATTGGGGGACCGCAACGATTCGTGCGAAATTGTTCGTAGAATCGTTTTATTTAAAAAAAATCAAGCTATTGCAGCTGATTTTTCTAAAAAGCGAAAGTCATGTTCTAAATCCGCCACTTCTCGATCTCGCAACTCATAGGTTCCAAATAATGAAAACAGTAAAAATCTACAAACTCACATGCACAAATAGCGTTATGATATCAGATCAAGGCGATGGTCTTAATCTGGGGCCTTGGGGTCAGGATACGGACACGATTAAGGGATATGATGACGGTGGTAAAGAATATATTTTGCCAGCCGAATATGAAGTTGCGAGTTTTCAAAATCAACCTGGGAAAGGAATTTTTAAAGGAGATGTGTTGTGTGATATTATTATACATACATCTGGATTGCCGCAACTTGCCAGTAATGATCCTCACAATATGCCTGTATTGCAATTGATAGAAGCATGAGAGGCGGAGCGAGAAAAGGCGCTGGGCGAAAGCCTGGCGTCACAAAAACCAGAAATAAAATAAGCTATGCCACAAAACTGCCCGGATGGATCGTTGCCTGGTTAAAAACCCGAACAAACCAGGCAAAAACAATAGAAACGGCTCTGGTTGAACATTATAGCCTAAATAATCCAGGACCAAAAACAGAGCGAAACGCATAACCAGGCGCTGGCACTGAGATGTGAATCATTTTTTCAGGTAGTCCGCCATAAAGTGCAAGGCGAAAGACGTGTGGGAGCTGGTTTGAATGAATTTGCTGGCGGGCGAAGCATCCTGGGGTTAAGGGGTCTTCCCCTTATAACTATAAAAAAATCTAATTTTATTGGTGATGACCTGGCCGGCGGTAAGCAGTTGTTTTTATATCCCCCCCCTTAATGGTAATCTTTTTTTGAGTTCTGAGGGATGGAAAGCGAATTGCTTGTATTTTCTGATTGAAATGAGGTTTATATTTTCCTTATGTTTTTTTGTATTTTTGACTGGTGCCGGTGAGGATCGGATTGTGTGAACTCTTAGTATTTTCTGTAAGTGTTTGTTTTTACTTTCTTTTAATTTTTTTGATATATGTGTAACGTTTTTCAAAAAATTTATTGGTTGGAAACAGAATATGATTGCGTAGGCGATTTGCAGTAGAAAAAAGGTGTTTAAATAACTTCCCCAACTATGCATCACAGCTTCAGGCCGCCTTTGCCTAATTTCAAATCCAGCCTCAAATCCCAAACATATTGAAATAGCTCGCTATTCCATCAACTTTTGTGATCTGAAATCAAACAAATTCGACCCAAATCTGTGCGCCTACTTGGGGAAGTTAATTCGTCCACTTTTCGCAAAGAGAGACGGTCTTACCGAAAATTATTTATATAAAGCCGAAATCCACAGTCTCAAGATATAAGGATATTCTATAACCCACTCATCCATGTAGCCCGGAAGGCTGTATATTTCATAATTCTTGACGGCAGGCACTTCTCTTAGTGACGGATTTTTCTTTAAGGCTTTTTGCAACATTTTTTCTACGGCAAAAGATTTTCCTGTTATAATAATTACATCAGGTTGGGCATTAATAATATTCTCCAGCTTTCTTAACGGAAAATGTCCCTTTTGTGCTTTTATACCTTCCGAGTTAACCAGTTCTCCCACATTGGTGCAGCCCATAGGTTCAAGAAAAAATCTGTCTGCATAGCCATCTTGGGCCACCACTTGAATAAAACCTTTTCCAGACTTTTTTATCAGGATTCCTTTAAGTATCAAAACCTTCTTGCCCAGTTTTTTAGGAGGCATTTTACTTTTTGATTTACGGAGATCAGATTTGTAGGTTGCTATAAGCGCTTCGGCTTTTTCCTCCAGATTAAGGAATTTGCCTGTCTGTCTGATGGCTGATTCTATCCCTTTGGAAAAATCGACGAGTTCTACTTGCAATCCCTTTTCTTTGAGTCGCGGAACTATCTTTATAGGGTAAGCTGCCGGCGGCAGATAAATATCAAAATTTTCGTTCTTCTCGATCATAATACGCTTAATACCTTTTTTTGCTGCCGTTTTTGCAACAGTCTCTTTCTCCTTCATAACAACTCTTCGAGGACAACCCAGAAGCTGAACGGTAGACAATTTTTCGGAAAGGCCGCACCAGCATCTGACCGACATAGCCTCAGGCACAACACCCAGATTGTAAGCAATATCGACCAGACGATCTCCGATTATGATAGCTTTAATCTTTTCTATGGCCGGTTTGGGTCCGGAATAAGCCGGTTCGGAACAGACATGGAGTAAGCCGACGAATAAAAACAGACCGAGGAACAATTTGAGTTTTCTCATTTTTTTTATCTCCTGGTATAAATAGTTAATAATTGATTTTGGTTTTTGGTTTTAATTTTGGTCATTTTATTTATTTTTCACGAAAACGATATCAGCTAAGAATTGAACCGACCTCACCAGTGGGGGCTCTTAAATGGTTGTCAGATTGAACTCTTTAAGCTTCTATAAACTGACTGAAATCCCGCCATAGAAAAAGGTCCCTTTATCCGGCGTATGAGATATTTTCTTGTTGAAAATGTTGTCAATGCCGGCAAATATTCTGAAGTTTTTCTTAATCTCTTTTGCGGTATAAAGATTCCACATGATATAACTGTCCGCATCGGTCTGTGTTCCATCTTCGAATTGCGGGGCGATCACCTGTTTGCCGGTATAGTTCATCCGAATATTCGCCTGCAAACCGATATCCGGATTATCGTAAGAGAGTCGCAGATGAGACTTCACCTCAGGCACCTCTAAAAGATCTTCATCAGTATCTTCATTATTGGAATCAAGAAAAACGGTATTGCCTGCAAGGCTAAAATGGTGCGGGAGAGCAAGACGAGCTTCAAGTTCTATCCCTTGTGTGTATGCTTCATTAATATTACACCTTTCGTATTCCAACACCTTTCTCTTCCCTTGCATCCGGTAATTTCCGGTCGGTGTTTTATAGATCATGTCGTCTATATCATTCCTGAAAGCCATAATTTTAGCGCCAAAAGGCCCGTACTCCCCTTCAAAACCGGCTTCATAGCTCCGGGATGTTTCGGGTACAAGGTTCGGGTTGGGTATAACATCACCATTTGCGTTTTCAGTGTATACATAGAGTTCATAGAGTGACGGCGCCCGAAACCCTTCACCATAAGAAGCCTTGAGGCGAAGATTATCCAACAGATAGTAGTTAAGACTAAGTCGCGGACTCACCTCGGAACCGAAATCGGAATGATCATCCAGCCGGATACCGGCCGTGACCTGTAAACAATCAAAGATGGGAAAGTCATCCTGGAGGAAAATCGCTCTGTTATTAATCGATTCATTAACCTCCCCTTCTCCACGATTTTCCACCCCGGATCGTTCCTCTTCCCTGTATTCCAGTCCGAGAGTAACCAGATGACTTTGGACAAATATCCGGCTTGCTCTTGATTCGATCTGATAGAGCTCGTTTTTGATTTTAAAATCCTCCCGGTCAGGCTGTTTTTTAGCTTTTTTCTTAAGTTCGGGATCGTCATAAGGATCGCCGATATCGATATAACTCCTGTCTAACTCAAAGTCGGAGTAGTAACCGCGCAGCATAACGGTAGTTTCTTCGATAATACCGTTATACTGAAGAAAAGTGGAGGTTCTGTCGGAATCGGCATTCCTGTCCCATTCCAGGCCGTATTTCGGTCGTATTCCTTTCCTGGAAGCGTCGGAATAAAACACTCCGGCAGAAAACCGGTGCTTATCAGCAAAAGAATAGTTAAGCTTGAGCAAGCCGGAGTATTTTTCTTCATCGTCAAAATCGGTGTCATTATCATCCAGATCCCGATCAAATTCACCTGACCGATTAACGTGACCTGATACAATGATGCCAAGATTTTCAAAAGTGTTGCCAATGGAACCTTTAAAGATATAATTTTCAGCTTCGCCATAAGTGTTCTGGCCGTATCGTATGGCAACGCTTTCCGATAATTCTTTCGGCGCATTTTTCGTTATGATATTAATTACTCCGCCAATCGCTTCACTGCCGTAGAGCGCCGAGTTCGGACCTCGAACTATCTCAATTCGCTCAATAATTTCTGTTGGAAACTCGGTCAAATCGACCGTGGTATCTCTAAAACCGGTGGAAAATCTCATGCCATCGATAAGAATCAGCGTCCGCTTGTTGCTCAAACCTCTTATTTGTGGAATGTAACCCCTTCCTGCGACATGATCCAGATCAAGGCCCACTGCATCTTCAAGAACCTGTGCAACGGTTTCCGCTCCCTTGACTCTGATTTCTTTCGCCGTAATCACCTCCAGAGCGCCCGGCGCTTCTTTTATCACTTTGGGAGTCAGAGTGGCGGTAACCACGGTTTTTTCAAGCTTTACCGCCGGTTGTTCATGGCCAATCTCCTCTGCCTGTACAACAAAGGCAACGGCAAATATTAAGGGGATAAAATATAAGATCACTTTTAGCTGTTTCATTACATATTCTCCTTTACTATACCTCGAAAGGCCTTTGCTTTTTCGGAGGCAGTCCGCATATCTCCTCCAACGGCCGAAGACCGTAAGGCATCCCTGATAAAAGTCCGCATATCTAATTGAATTAGAAATATCTATTAACCCAAAGAACAATCTCTGTCAAGAATTTTCCGACCTCACCATTGACACCTGCTGCACAGAAAGTTATTTGGACACTCGCTTGCTGTTTCAGTTCAACAAAGCCACCTGCTTTAACAATTCTTTTGCTATCTTCCGCTCCTTAGGAAAGCGGGTCGCCTTCTGAAACGCACTCCTGGCAATACCTTTTCTATCCATTTGTAAGGCGCAATAGCCCATCATCAGATATGCCCTGGCATTTTTGGGATCGAAACGAGTGCTTTGATCGAAGGCATTATAGGCTTTGTCAAAATTCTCTTTTTCGTAAAGCACGTAGCCCATCATAAACCAGAGGCCTGATGTCGGTTTTTTCTCAAGGGCTCTGTCCAATACTTCTATAGCCTTTGCCGGTCTGTGGGCAGCAATATAGGCCGATGCCAGTTTCTCATAATCGGCCACGTTATTCTCCAGGGTTAAAGCCTTTTCATAATATTCTGCCGCCTTCAAGGGCACGCCGATAGCGTTGGTGAGATCGCCAAGCAGCACGATGTCCTGATTTTTTAGGGGGGTTAAATAGGAATGCACTGTGAGTGCCGCGACAGCCGGTTTGTAATCGCTTTGTTGTAAATGAAGCTGTGCCAGAATCTTCCACCAGCGAGGGTCAGCTCTGTTTTCATCAATCAGCCTGCGGACGACCGCAAATGCCTTTTCTTTCAGTTTCAGATCCATGTACACCTTTAACAATGCTTCAAGCCATTCTGTTTTTGGTGGTTCCACTTCGCCTGAGACGAGATACTCTAAATGGGGCAGGGCCTTTGTCTCCTTTTTTGCCATGATATAGGAAACAGCCGCATAGTAGAGGATGGCCGACTCCTTTTTCTCATTGAGTTCATATGCTTTCAACAGGCAATCTCCGGCCTCATCGTACTGTTTCAAGTCAAAGTAAATTTTGCCCATATTTTGCCATGCAGCAGCAAAGACAGGGTATAGATTGGCAGCAGCCATGTAGTGCGCG
>Ga0255366_10136_pt1 | contig 13703 bp, 11 predicted proteins | sample ANMaggSeSYBR01C4_FD_182086 | JGI IMG/M metagenome (GOLD analysis project Ga0255366, IMG submission 182086) | Sediment cell enrichment communities from methane seep in Santa Monica Basin, California, United Staets - ANME aggregate JGI... | ecosystem: Environmental > Aquatic > Marine > Cold seeps >... | reverse complement strand
TTCAACAAATAGTCAGTTCTATTTTTCGTTATCACCAAAAAGTTCGGCCAAATCGATCCTATTCGAGAAAATCAATGAAGCCGACAAAAAAATGGGGACCGGGAAAAGCGAAAAAAGTAACGCAGTCGGAACTCGCTAACTAATTGTATTTTTTATAAAAATATAGTAAATCCTTAACTGAATGCCATTGTGAGCTATCTCGAGAGCTTCCTTGCGGTAGCAAAAAAGGGATTGAAATAATTAGCTATCAGAAATATATTATCAATGATTATAGATAGTTGCGATGTCGAGAGAGCTCATTTATACGGGATTGAAACAATCCATACATATTTTCGATAGCCGTCTTCGCCATCTATGAGAAAGTTATTCGATGCTCTTAAACTCCAATATCGCCCTTTGGTTGCCCGAGGGGCGGATCGCCCGATTAAGAAAGAACCGATTGTGGCGAATTTCGTCCATGGCAATGATGGCCTTGGCGATGTTGGTATCCCGAAACCTGACAATGTTTTGGTTGACAGCCGGCCTGCCTGGCAGGTAATTTGTGCTCTGGCGCGGAAACACCGTAAGAAAATCACATTGATTACCATCTGCCCTGTTAAGTTGCAAATAGTGTAACGCTTTTTTTGGATTTAGTGACGAAATAGTGTAACGCCTCATAACTTCTTGAATTAATAATAAATATAACAGATGAATGTGAAAAAATGGAAAAATAATAAATTCATTGAAAATTTAAAAATAAAACAATACCCCGCCTATCCCGCTGAATTTATAGTATTTTTATGCGTTACACTATTTCGTCAAAAAATGGCTGAAAAGCGTTACACTATTTGCATCTTATTACTGCCCAATGACGAACCTTGCTCTGGACATTCAAAATGACCCTGAGGGGGTTCGATCTCTGAAAAAGGTTGTATCCATGGGCGGAGTGTTTTTCAATGTCGGCAATGTGGGACCGGATATGGAGTTTAACGTGGGCGCTGATCCCGACGCAGCCTTTGAAGTAGTCAGGTTTTGCAGGGACTCTTGCGGGGCAATTTTTCCAGATGATCGCCCTACGCGGAACCCGGCAGAAGAGGTAATTGGAATTGCCAAGAATGTGGAGAGGGAAGCTTTCGAGGAGTTTTTTCTCATGCGCCTTGTTTGAACTAAAATACTGGAATGTTAGGAGCCGAAAATGGCCAAAAAAATTAAGAAAATTCCTTACGGTATTGCTGATTTCGAGAAAATTCAGAGCAAAGGGTTTTACTATGTTGACAAAACCCGATTTATTCCCTTGATAGAATCAGCCGGTGAATATCTCTTTTTTATTCGACCCAGGCGATTCGGCAAGTCCCTGTGGCTTTCCGTTCTGGAAAGTTACTATGATATTGCCAAAAAAGACCGTTTCAGGGAGATTTTCAAGGGAACGTGGATTGGGGAAAATCCCACTGAGGACCAGGGGGTGTATCTGATACTGCGTTTCAATTTTTCTGCAGTCAATCCTGATCCTGAAAAGCTGGAGGATTCGTTTGAAAGCTACTGTCAGGGAATATTTGAGGAATTTCTCAGCAAATACAAAGATGCGTTCACCCCGGAAATCCTCAGCAAACTCACTTCCTTGCCTACTATTACAGACAGGTTAAACAGGCTCTTTGCCTACGGTTTCAGCCATGACTTAAGGCTGTGCATACTCATCGACGAATACGACAATTTTACCAACACCATCCTTTCCGTTCACGGTCAGAAAGCCTACCATGACTTGACTCACGGCGCTGGATTTCTTCGCCATTTTTTCAATGTGCTTAAGGCCGGAACCACCGGCAGCGGATCCAGTCTGGCCAGGCTGTTCATCACCGGAGTCTTGCCAGTGACCATGGATGATGTCACAAGCGGGTTTAACATTGGAAGAAATATAAGCCTGGAACCGAAATTCGATGAAATGCTTGGATTTACCATCTTGGAAACAAAAAGGCTTATTTCATGGTACAAAGACCACGGGAATTTTCCTTTAGATACTGATGAAGCATTTGGTATAATGCAACTATGGTATAACAATTATCGCTTCTCCCACAAAAGTCAGCAATCGGTTTTTAATCCCGACATGGTCTTTTATTTTATGTATTCATGTATTGATAGCGGAAACATGCCGGATGAGCTTATTGATCAGAACGTGCGGATTGACTATGGCAAACTCAGGCACCTGATCCTTGTTGACAAGAGATTCAATGGCAACTTCAGCCGGTTGAAAGAGATTATGGAAAAGGGGTGCGTCACATCCTCGGTAACCCGCAGCTTTCCATTAGAGGCCCTCATCCAGCCGGAAAACTTTATTTCTTTGCTCCTCTACTTTGGTCTGCTATCCTTTGCCCCGGCAAGCGGAACCAGAATCGTGCTGCAAATTCCAAACCTCACTGTTCAGAAGCTCATGTACGGGTATCTGCGGGACGCCTATGCTGATGTGGACATCTTCAGAGTAGATCTCTGGAGACTTGCTAACATGCTGGGTGATATGGCGTATGACGGAGTATGGGAACCTGTGTTTGATTTTCTGGCAGGTGAAGTGAAAAATCAGACCTCGGTGCGAGATTATCTTGCAGGAGAAAAGGTCGTTCAAGGCTTTCTACTGGCCTATCTCAATCTAACCGACTATTTTCTACCCAAAACAGAGATGGAAATGAGCAAAGGCTTTGCAGACATCTTTCTTGATCCGTTCTGGGCAAGGTTCCCGGACATGGGGTATGGCTATGTGATTGAGCTGAAGTATATCAAACGAGGGGAGTTAACCCGGGATATCCTTAAAAAGAAAATTGCCGAGGCCGGGGAACAGTTAAACAAATACGCTCAAGACGACCATATTGTAAGAGCTATGGGCAAGGGAAAACTGAAAAAAATCGTCATAGTCTATCACGGGTGGGAGATGGTGTATCGGGGGTAACATCTGATTTGAAAATGGGTAGTCCCTATGGACAAAAGGCCAGCAATTTCACCACAATGGAGCTTTTTGCACAGCAATTGTTGGCCGAAAAGCTATAAGAAGCTCTATGGATTTTGATATTTTAATCCTGAATATCCTTGTTAATCCTGTCAAAAAAGTCTCTTTGAAAAACCTGAAGTGTTACGTTTTAACCAGTCTGGTTTTGCCGGGTGTAAGTTTTATCTTTTTTCCTGATATGTTTAATAAAACCTGATTATTTCCTTTTCCTTCATATGTAACTTTTATTGTTTTTTTCGTGAATTCAAAATAATACCATTTTTTCTTATAGCATATTCTAAAAGCAAGATTGGTCCAGTGCTCAGGCATGTGTGGATTTATTTCAGGGATTTCTCTGCTGAAATCTATTCCCGCAAAATATCTCATAATAACGTCAAGTGTGCCCGCCATTACGCCGCAATGTATTCCTTCGATCGTAGTGCCTCCCTGCGTATCAAATATGTCGCTTTTTAATGCATCCATGAACCATTCCCATGGTGTGTCTGATGCGTGGATATAACTTGAAATTACGGCATGCACTACTTTGCTGAGCGTGGATCCGTGACTTGTTCTTTTTTCATAGTAATCGTAGTTGATTTTTAAAAATTCAACGGCATCATCAACCTGGTATCCCAGTTGTCTGAATATACGGCCTATTTCATCAGGTGAAAGCACATAAAACATCATAAGGGTGTCAGCTTGTTTTGATACCTTATAAAGGTCTGGAGAATCTCCTTCAGCTCTCAAGATTCGATCCAATCGGTGTATCTCGCCGTATTTTTCACGATATTGATCCCAGTCAAATTCTTTCAAATCCATATAACCATCGAACTGGCTGATTACATTTTTATCTGATAAGACGACGTTCATCTTATTTGTGATCTCTTGCCACTTTTCTATTTCGCTGTATTTAAAACCTGTCTTTTGGGACAGCCTTTCGAGTGTTTTTTGTTCAAACCCTTCTATGAGTTCAACAGCTTTTCCAAGGAGCCATACTGCCATAACATTCGTATATGCATTGTCTTTTATGCCATCTTTTTTAGAATCAGGGAGTTTTTCATGAAATTCGTCAGGCCCCATTACTCCTGAAATATGATATCTATTCGAGGTTTCGTTATATTTTGCTATACTCGCCCAGAAACGGGCAATTTGAAGCATGATTTCTGCGCCGTAATTTTCGAGGAACTTCCTGTCGTTCGTGTCTGAAATGTATCTCCATACATTGTAAAACACGGCAATTGAGACGTGCCTTTGCCTTCTACTCAAATCAGGCCCCCATGAACCGTCTTTGGGATTGTAATGGACTTCCTGAGTTTCTTCGCTTCCGTCATCTGCAGTCTGCCATGGAAACATGGCGCCCTGGTATTCGTTTTGTCTCGCATAGTTAATTGCAGCGTTAAGGCGTTTATACCTGTACATTAAAAGTGCGCGTGAGATTTCAGGAAAGTGGAGATTATAAAAAGGCAGAATGTAAAGCTCATCCCAGAATACATGTCCCCTGTATGCTTCTCCGTGCAGTCCTCTTGCAGTTATTCCCGCATCTATATCTTTGTTGTGTAAAGACGCAGCGACAAGCATGTGGTACGTATGAAGACGAACGATTTTTTGCGCAAGTCTGTCACCGGTAATTTTAATGTCTGCTTTATTCCAGAGCGCCTTCCAGGCCTTTTTGTGCGGGCCGTATATCTCTTTAAAGCTCTTTATTTTTGTTAAAATTGCCGCGGCAGATTTTTTGGGATTTGAGATGTTCTTGTCAAGAGATGTATAGACACTGACCAGTTTTTCAATAATATATGTATTATTTTCCACAGCATCTATATTTATTTCTTCGGTTATGCCTGCTTTTTGCTGCAAGATATTTTTACTGATGGACATCGGTTTTTTATTCTTATATACATTTGTCCTTGAGCCCATAACGACTTGGTATTTTGAACGAATGGTTTGAACGTGCAGGAAAATCGAACCCTCTGTCTTCCCACAGGATACGCCTGAAAGATGTTTTGAATGCAGTGCGCGGTAGCGGGCAACGCCGTCATTGATAATATTTCCGTCAATAGAGGATCGTATGGTAATACGATCTGAATAGTTGACAGGCGTGATATCATACTCTACAGCGCAAAGATGTGGAATTGCCATACTTGCAAGCCTTTTGCTGTGAATTCTTGTAATCCTGCCAAGTCCGTCCTTGCATACTATAGATCTTTCCATTACACCCTCTTTCATGTTGAGAGAGTGGGTATAACTTACAAGTTCCATTTTTAACGGGCTGATAAAGCTTCCACTTCCGACCGCAAATTCAATTAAAAGCCAGTTCGGGCAATTTACAAAGTCGTTGTTGTATATATTTCTACCCTGAATCTTTGTGGCCGGCTTGTTGTATATCCCTGCGATATATGTTCCCGGATAGTGGGTTTCGGAAGCTTTTTCTCCTTCAAAGCAGCCCCTTGTGCCAAGATAGCCATTCCCGATCGTTGTGAGCGTCTCTCTTAACTTTTCATCTTCAGGGTCAAAACCGTTATAAGTAAGGTTCCAGCCGTCCTCCTCAATTGAGAGCTCAAACCAGTCTTTGATTTCCTTGATGCTTATTTCAGAAAGATCATGGATTACAATGTCTGCGCCGTTCTGTTTAAGCGTCTCGCCTGTACCGTTTCGATCTATTCCCAGTGTCAGGCCGAAATTTCCTTTTCTGCCTGCCTGAACTCCGGAAACTGCATCTTCAATAACCATGCACTCTCCCGGCATCAGGCCAAGGTTTTTTGAAGCTGTAACAAATATGTCCGGATCAGGCTTTCCTTTCAGATTAAGCTGTTGTGATACCTCACCATCGACTCTGGTTTCAAAAAGGTCTTCAAACCCTGCAAGTTGTAAAATCAACTTGCAGTTACGGCTGGAAGATGCGACGCCTACTTTAATACCTTTTCTCTTCAGGTCGTTAATAAATTTTATTGATGTTTCGAACACATCGGGACCCTCACGTCGTAAAACCTTTTGAAAGTCGATGTTTTTTTTGTTTCCCATTCCGCAAATGCTTTCCCTGTTTGGAGGATCGCTGTATTCTCCGAATGGAAATTCGATGCCCCTTGATTTTAAAAAGCTCTTTACTCCTTCCATTCTTGGCTTGCCGTCAACATATTGCAGGTAGTCATTTTCCGGATCAAAAGGGATAAAAGGTTTATTTTCTCTTTTGGCGATTTTTTTTAAAAAAACGTTAAACATGCTTTCCCAGGCAAGTGCATGCACACGAGCTGTTCCTGTTACTACGCCGTCAAGATCAAAAATCGCACCTTTGAATTTGGTTGAAGCCATTTTTTACCCCTTTTTCTTTCTATCAGCTTGTAAAAACACAATATTTATATAGGTTTTAAGATAATCCCAGAATTGTGACAAGTATGTCAGGTTCCGTCACGATTAAAGAATTTTTGCATGTATCTTTTACCCTTGCTGCAAGCTCGCTATCTTTTGTAACAAAAACAGTCCATGTATCAGGCGTTTTTTCCATAGCAGCTTCTATTAACAAAACATCGGACGATGTATCTCCGCAAATAAGATGCGGCCCTTGTTTCATATTGAGTTTTAATGCATCATCAAGATATCTTACAGCGTCTGTCTTGTCAAAATCTTTGGTTCCCGACAACGAGTCTTCAATTGTAAGTATTATCTCAATATCAAGACAGGTATCTTCAATTCTGAAATTTTCTTGTCCAGGATCTATTTCTTGAACAATCTGCCTGATTTTTTCTAAAAATTCTTTTGATTCAGGTTCAGGTATCGACTTTCGAATATTCTGGCGAGCAATTGTTGTCTGGCCGAATTTAAACTGAAGGCCTGATCCAATCATAGAAAATTTTTCAAAGGCGGGCTCTTTTACAAAATTGAGCAGCCTTTTGTTAAGGTTGTTTAAAATCCGTTGCTTTTTTTCTTCAACAGGATAAGTCTTTCGTTCTCCGCTAAGATCAATACATTCCCTTCCCTTTGAAGCCGCATAAATGAAAGTCTTGTCCGGGTTTACGCAGACATCGAGAATCCCCGGGCCACTTAGCGGGGCTGAAGTTATGATTATGGAATTTATGGCTTTTTTCCTGGCAAAACGGGTAAGAAAAACAGAATTGTAAACAGCTTGAACAGAAGAACGGTATCTGCCGCAATAGTTGTTTATTGTCCCATCTCGATCAGTAATAAAGCAGTTAAATTTCAAACCTTGTAATTTTCTTACACCTTCCTCCACCTGCTTTCTGAATCCCTCGTGAAGTTTTTCAAGATGCTCAATAAACTCCTTTTCAGTATTTTCCAGAAAGAAAATATCTTTTTTAAGTTCCGAGATCTCATAAATCAACCTGGCGCTTATTTTCTTTGAGTCGTCCAAATACAGCAGCTTTAACCCATCTTCAGAACTGATCTCTTCAAGCGAGAAGAGTGCGTTTTTCAGCGATTCGATCGGGTTGCAGTCAATTGAAAGACCTGTAAATATATTCTCAACCAACTTATAACGCACATCCCGGGTCATAACCATCAGGTTGTAAAACTGTTTGAGTGTATTAATTTCTTGCTTTTTAATAAAAGTATAGCTCATTTTTGATCAACTTCCTTTAAAATTTTTGATAAACAGGTGAGGCAAAACTTGAGATATGATATCAAAATTCCTAAGCAAAAAATTAATATATCATCTATATGGAATGATTTAAAGAGTTAAATTCGGTTTCGTCCTCACAGAGGTACCAAAAGTCCCACAGCTTTTTGGGAAAGGAGCGTATTATCAGCGTGTTAGAGAAATTTAAACCTGTCAAAATTTTGGCCGAGAAGCAGCTAAAAATTGGGGTGTCGGAAATTGAGCTAACCGGTTGAGAATGTTAATGTTATCGAAATTCCTATGGGACATTACGTACCTTTGTTGGAATAACCTCAGAGTCATCAGATTTCATTTTGAATCATCCTGATTACTATGCCTTTCTTACATATTCGCTATTCGGTAGTCCCTACAAAGCAGCGCAGGTCAGGTCAGGAAATACTGCGCTGGAACAAAATCCGGATCAATTTATTAACGAAAAAATGCGGAAAAAAGGTATCCTATTCAAATTCCGTGGTAGATTAATTTGCTCAAAAAATAACCTATTGATATTACAATATTTATTTTTCTTAAAGTTCAAATTTTTCAGTTTTACCACGGAATTTGAATAGGATACGAAAAAAGTATGATTTTTTATCACCGCCCCGGACCGTTTGTCCAATAGTCATCATCATCATCATCATCATCATCATTTTTTTTCTTCTGAAGTTTTATGAATGCAAATATTGTTATCATGGCGGCAAGAAAAAAGAGAATTCCGTACAGGTTGTTGCTCAGATATACAAGCCACCATGTAAGCCTGTTACTGCTGAGATGTTCGTGCCACTGCTTTTCCAGTTCATAAAGAGAGATTGAAATGCTTTTTTCTATTGCAGGGTTGATTTCATCTCCAGCCTTTAAGTTGCCCAGGATCTTAAGAAGGCCATCGCTGCCGAATCGACGAATTATATATTCGACAAAATTCTTACTTTCCTCATAAGCCAGAAGGAGAGATTGCTTGTTTTGAGGAAACTTTTCTGCTAATTCACTAATTGGTATATAGTTTTTCGTAAACGCGACCCTGGTGAGAATGGATTGTCTTCTATCCATTATTATCTCTGCGATTCCGTCACTTACCCACTGGGCAACTCCTTCATCAAGCCATCTCGGCAGTCTTTTCCCTGGAATATAGCAATGAAGAAGAAGATGACACAATTCATGTTTTAGGGTTATTCCAAGGTTAAAGGGGGAAATGTTCATTCTCGAATAGTCTATTACAATGAACTTTTTCTGAGGAACAGCGTATGCAACAACGAAATCACTCCTTGCCATTTTCCGGAAGGTCTGCCTGTTTTTAATAAGAAGTACTTTTGGCTCGTAATCCAATTTCCATTTAAGCGTTTTTTCAAGTTCTGCAATTAGTCTGGGATAGATATTTACGACTTCCTTTGCAGCATTTTTAACAGGTTCTTCAAACAGTACGCAAACTCCATTTCTTTTGATTGAATTGAGCTGTTCTCCGTAGAGGGGTTTGAAAAAAAAGATAACAAGAGCAAATAAAGAGATAAGAAATATTTTCCTCATGGTGATGCACCTGTAGTTCAATATTGTTCGGTTAGCATAGGAACGTGGACGAAATAACTTCCCCAAGTAGGCGCACAGATTTGGGTCGAATTTGCCCAAATCTCAAATATAGGCTCAGATCACAAAAGTTGATGGAATAGCGAGCTATTTCAATATTTTTGGGATTTGAGCCTGGATTTGAGATTTGGTAAAGGCGGCCTGAAGCTGTGATGCATAGTTGTGGAAGTTATTTCGTCCACGTTCCTTATCAACTCATTGACAAAACACGGTAAATCATAGCCGCACAGGTCGAAAATATTCAGGATGGCATGAGATGTTGTTGTGTTTTTTTGATTTCTAACTTGCAAGAAAGAATAGTTTATCGTATACAAAATTTATTAAAGTAGGACAATTCGCAGGGTGGGCAGTGACCACCATTAATGGGCTGCGTAGAATTATGGGCTTAGGGTTCGCACAAAAATAAGTTCGCAATTTTAAGTGTTGAGGTGCTCGTATGGCAAGGCGCGAATGCGCTAGAATATCAGGATATTCCTGCGCTTTCGCAACGCAACCATGCGGGATGCATCGGCGCTTAAAATGTGAAGTTATTTTTGTGCGAGCCCTAAGTGCTATTTCTAAAAAAGTGTAAACTGGCAAATGAAGGATACCAATGCCTGTATATGAATATAAAGCAATAGACGTAAATGGCAAGAATAGTTCGGGTGTCATTAATTCTGAAAGCGCTCTTGCGGTTCGTCAAAAGCTTCGCAATTCCAGCATTTTTCCGGTCTCCATTAAGGAAGTTGATGATATTCCCCAAAAAAAGGAGGTGCGGACTTATTTTAATCTGAGCCGATTTAACCGTGTCAAACCATCTGAAGTTTCTATGATGACAAGGCAATTAGCCACATTGATCAGCGCAGGGTTTCCGCTTGTAACAGCTTTTGACGCTTTGATACCCCAAACACACTCTACAGCATTTAAAAAGGTTTTAGCTCATGTAAAAGATTCAATCGTAGAAGGAAACAGCTTTTCAGTTGCGCTGTCTCTGTATCCGTCTGTTTTCCCCCCAATACATATAAACATGGTTCATGCTGGAGAAACTTCCGGAACTCTTGAAATCGTTTTAGAACGACTTGCAGATATTACCGAAAAACAACAGGCATTAAACAATCGAATAAAATCGTTGCTGGCATATCCTGTTTTAATGACCATTATAGGGGCACTTGTTTTGTTTGTTCTTTTGACTTTTATTGTCCCGAGTATAACTTCAATCTTTTCTGATATGAACCAGGTTCTTCCAGCCCCGACCCTTTTGCTTATTGCCCTAAGCGACCTTTTAAAATCGTACTGGTATGTTATCATTATCCTGATAGCAGTAATTATACTTATTTATCACAAAATCAAAAAAACTAAAAAAGGGATATATCTGATTGATAAAACCGTGCTTCACCTGCCCGGCATAAGAGCTCTAATCAAAAAAATGGCTGTTGCCCGTTTTGCGCGAACACTGGCATCTCTTCTTGAAAACGGTGTTTCCATGTTATCCGCCCTGGAGATTGCAAAAAATATCACAGGGAATGTATTTATTTCCAATGCTATTGAGGATGCCGCTAAAGAGGTCGGAAAAGGGCAGAGCCTTGGAGCATCCCTTGCGGCATTCAAAGCGATTCCCTATCTTTCCATCCAGATGATCCAGGTTGGAGAACAAAGCGGTAAGCTGGAAACCATGCTTAATAAAATTGCGGATTTGTTTGAAAACGAAGTTGAATCAACCCTGATTAGTATGACATCATTGCTTGAACCTGTTATAATATTATTTATGGGCATTATTATCGGCTTTATTGTTCTTGCAATATGCCTTCCGATTTTTGAAATGAATCAGCTTATTATGTGAGGAGGTCAGGGATTAGGAGTTAGGGATCGGGGAAAGGAGAATTAATGAATAAAAAAGTACCTCTTATTAAAAATGTTTATGGATTTACACTTATTGAATTGATGGTTGTTATAATAATATTGGGCATTCTTGCCATGTATGTCGCGCCGAAGATAATGGGTCGTCCTGATGAAGCAAGACAGGTTAAAGCAAGGCTTGATATGGCCAGCCTGGAAACAGCGCTTAAGTTATACAAGCTTGACAACGGCATGTATCCAGGCACGGAACAGGGTTTGCAGGCGCTGGTTGCTCAACCTGAATCAGGAACTATGCCAAAAAAATGGCGTAAAGGCGGTTATCTTGAGAAAAACAGGGTTCCGAAAGATCCCTGGGGAAACGAGTATATCTATCTTTGCCCTGGGGTTTACGACGATTTTGACATGATTTCATACGGAGCTGACGGTGTTTCCGGTGGAGAAGACAAAAATAAGGATATTAATAGCTGGGAGATTGAATAGGATTAGGGGTCAGGGATTAGGGTTCAGTAGGGGTCAGGGATTGGATGGATGGATGGATGGGCAATTATGTTTTAGCAATGAAAAAATATGACAAAATATGGATCTGCCTCCGGCAAAGCAAGGGTTTTACTCTTATTGAGCTAATCGTTGTTATTTCTCTTATCAGCATAATACTTTTTGTCTCGGTTCCTCGTTTTTATAACGAAACACTGCCGGATAATACAAAAAAAGTTTCTCGCTGGATTATGATGACATCGCAGTCTTTAAAAGAAAAAGCTTTCTGCGATCAGAAGCTTTATATCATGCACGTTGATATGGAAAGCAAACGGCTATGGGTGACAGATGAATCCATGTCAGAAGAAGAGGTTCTAAAATCCGGGCAAAAAGGATTCATGATTCCGGATGATGTTGAACTGATAAGTGTGGAGTTCCCGGGCAATAATAAAATCATATCCGGCCAGGCTGATATCTGCTTTTACACTGACGGCCATTCTGATATGGCGGTGATTCATGTTGAAGATGGTGATAACAACCGGCTCTCCTTTTTTATCGAACCTTTTTTATCAAAGGTAAAACTGTATGAGGAATATTCGGGATTTGAAGGTTGAGCTTAAGCCGGCTGCCGGCTTTACATTGCTCGAAATCATGGTGTCAATTTCCATAATTTCCATTGTCCTTGTTGCTGTTTATAGAATGCATATCCAAACCATCGCTATGAATAGCTCAGTAAAATTTTATACAACCGCACCGCTGCTGGCGCATGGCAAAATTGCGGAACTTGAAATAAACCCATCAGATGAATTGACGGATGATTCGGGAAATTTCGGGGAGGAGTTTTCGGGATACAGATGGAACCTGTCAATAGACGATATTGAATCTAAACTCCTTGGTACAACCAGCAAAGCTCTTAAAAAAATTGACGTAACCATATCCTTTAATAATGATGAATTCACTTATAACCTGAGAAAATACAGGTTTGTTACGGATTGAGGATTAAGGGATTAAGAATTCGGGTGACATAGACAAACTTGTTTGTCCGTGTTCGGGATACTGGGATACTGGGATACTGGAATGAATTGGATAAATTGGATGGTTGGATGGAATGTTTAAATAATCTGCGAAAATCTGCGGAATCTGTGGATGTGACTAATATCAAAATTCAAAATTCTTTTGGTTTTACACTTCTTGAAATTCTGATTTCAATTTTTATATTTGCCATTATTGTTACGACTGTTTTTGGTTCATATAATTTTGTTTTGTCCAGTTCCGAAACTGTTGATAAAGCCATTTCATCTTATCAAATGGGACAGAACTGTCTTAATCGGATGATTATTGATCTGGAATCAATACATGTAAGCCGGTTTCCAGCGTATTCTCCTCCGGATTTTGACGATTCTCCGGATAGTTATCGAATTACAGGAGAGATTTCAGATATAAACGGTGCTGCCTTTTCAAGGCTTAGATTTACTTCACTTGCTCATGTGCCGCTTAAATATGGACCACAAAGCAAAATACCGGAAATAGTTTATTATGTTCAGGCTGGCGATGAAAACGATTTTGTGCTGAGGCGTGCTGACAATTTGTGCTCCGATGAACCATTTGAAGAAAAAAAAAGCGATCCAATATTATGTGAAAACATCAAATCACTCATATTTATTTATTATGATCAGGAAGGAGACGAATATGAAAATTGGGATTCCGATCTTGAACGGTTCGAGCATGCAACGCCTGTAGCAATAGGAATAAAACTTGAAATCGGAAACGATTCAGATTTTCAATTGTTTGAAACCATGGTAGCTATACCTGTTTACAGAGAAAAACAGGGATGAGGGGACAGGAGGCAAAAAAGTCTTTTCAAAAATATAAAATGATACTAAAAAACGATCATGGAATAGCCCTGCTGATTACGTTATCTATTATAACGGTATTAATTGCGGTATCATTGGAATTAAGCAGAAATGCCCGCTCTGCTGTTATGACAACCGCTGCTGCCCGTGACCGGATGACTCTTTTGCACATATCGTCATCCGGTATAAATGTGGCGATGGCGATGCTTGTAAAGGATAAAAAGGAATCAAAGACAGACTCTATGCAGGAAGACTGGGCTGATCCGGAAAAGATAATAGAGGTGCTTAATGACATTCCATTTGAGGATGGAAACATCAGTGTTATCATAAGTGACGAATTAAGCAGGATTCAAGTAAACGCTCTTGTTCGATTCCCTGAAGGACGCGAGCCAAATAATCCCCAGAT
>Ga0255366_10135_pt1 | contig 13708 bp, 11 predicted proteins | sample ANMaggSeSYBR01C4_FD_182086 | JGI IMG/M metagenome (GOLD analysis project Ga0255366, IMG submission 182086) | Sediment cell enrichment communities from methane seep in Santa Monica Basin, California, United Staets - ANME aggregate JGI... | ecosystem: Environmental > Aquatic > Marine > Cold seeps >... | reverse complement strand
ATGTTCTGCCCTTGACCGCCGAAGCTTATACCGACAACCGATATGAAAGAGTTCACTCCGTCTTTCTCATGCTCCAAAAAATAGTTCTTGACCCTATCCATGACCTTCAGGGTCTGCTCCAGAGTAGAACCGGAAGGAAGCATGGCCTGTACCATCAGACTCCCCTGGTCTTCGTCCGGGAGATAGGAGGTAGACATCCGGTAAAACAAGAATCCTGCTGCCGTTACAATCAAAAGATAGATAATCAGGTAGCGCAATATCCTTGAAAAAGAGCGATTGATGACTCTCACATAGAGACCCCTGACCTTCACAAAGTTTCGATCAAACCACTTAAAAACAGGGCGCAGAAACAAAACCGCGTTGTCCGCGGGCGCAGGCCCGGTTGGTATCGGTTTAAGGAACGACGCACAGAGAACCGGAGTCAGGATCAGAGCCACGACAACCGAAAGGAGCATGGAAGTAATGACTGTGACGGAAAACTGGCGGTAGAGAACCCCGGTTGAGCCCTGGAAAAAGGCCATGGGTCCGAATACCGCTGAGAGCACCAGTCCGATGCCGATCAGAGCGCTGGTGATCTCGTCCATCGACTTGGCCGTGGCCTCCCTCGGCGAGAGCCCCTCATCAGTCATGATCCTCTCCACGTTCTCCACTACCACGATGGCATCGTCCACCAGCAAGCCTATGGCAAGCACCATGGCGAACATGGTCAGCATGTTTATGGAAAATCCGAAAAACTCCAGAACCGCGAATGTCCCGAGCAGCACCACCGGCACCGCAATGGTCGGAATCAGGGTGGCCCGGATATTGCCCATGAAAATATACATGATTATAAAGACCAGCAGGACCGCCTCAAACAGGGTCTTGACCACCTTGTCGATAGCCACCTTGGTAAAAGGGCTGGTGTCATAGGGATAAATCACCTTCATGCCCGGGGGGAAATACTGACTCATCTCTTTTAGTTTTTGCTTGACGGCATCAGCCGTATCCAGTGCATTGGCGCCGGCTGCCTGACGGATGGCCATGCCGGCGGCAGGCTTGCCATTGTAATTGGCTACGACATCGTAACGCTCGGTCCCCAGTTCCGTCCGTCCGATGTCCTTGATACGTACCACAGAGCCGTCCGGGTTGGTGCGGATGGGGATGGCGGCAAACTCCTCCGGGGTCTGAAGCAGATGCTGGACGATGATGGCAGCGTTCAGACGCTGGCCTTCCATGGCCGGCGCCCCGCCGAACTGACCGGCAGAGACCTCCACGTTGTAAGCACGCAATGCCATTATAACATCTTCAATGGTCAGGTTGTAGCCGGTTAGCTTATCGGGGTTGACCCAGACCCGCATCGAATACTGTGAACCAAAATTTTCGACTTCACCCACACCCGGCACTCGCGACAATATTTTCTCCAAATTGGATTGCGCATAGTCCCGCAAATCGTCGCCGTTCATGCTGCCGTCTTCCGAGATCAGTGCTACGATTAACAGGTAGTTTTTGGTCGATTTGCTGACTTTGACCCCCTGGCGTTGAACCACATCAGGCAGACTGGCCATGGCAAGCTGGAGCTTGTTCTGCACCTTGGACCAGGCAAGATCCGGATCTGTCCCGGGAGCAAAGGTAAGTTCAATGCGGGACGCGCCGGATGAAGAACTGGTACCTGAGAGGTAGAGCATATTATCCAGACCTGTCATTTTCTGCTCAATAATCTGGGTTACGGTATTTTCCACGGTTTCACCCGAAGCCCCGGGGAAAAAGGAGTCGATGGCAATGGACGGCGGAGCGATGGGGGGATACTGCGATATGGGCAAATTGTAAATCGCCAGCCCACCCGCCGTCATTATGACAATAGCGATGACCCAGGCAAATACCGGCCGATCAAGAAAGAATTTTGACAGCATTACACGTCTCCTTTACTTCGTTTTTTAGGCTGTGCGTCGGGACCGGCTACAGCATCACGCCCGGCTTGAGTTTCATTAAAAGGGACAACCTTCACAACCGTACCCGGCCGCAACATCTGCAATCCCTCAACGATCACCCGATCACCGGGATCAAGACCTGCGGAAACGAGCCATTTGTCCTTGATTGCCCGATCAAGAGTGAGCATTCGCTGCTCGACTTTTCCCTCAGCATCCACGATCAGTGCAACGGGATTCCCCCTGTGATCGCGGGACACACCCTGCTGAGGAACAAGGATAGCTTGTTCATTAATGCCTTCTTTAATCACCGCCCGGACGAACATGCCCGGCAAAAGAATGCCTTTTGGATTTGGAAAAACAACCCGCAAAATTACTGATCCTGTCGTCGGGTCCACTGTAACATCGCTAAACTGCAATATTCCTTCCAATGGATATGCTGTGTCATCTTCCAAAATAAGCTTGACCTTGTTCTGGTCTGTTCCATGGTTTTTGAGACGGCCGTCCTCCATGTAACGTTTCAAGCGCAGCAATTCTGTGGTGGATTGGGATACATCCACGTAAATGGGATCCAGTTGCTGAATCGTTGCAAGGGGCATGGGCTGATAAGCGGTCACGATAGCGCCTTCTGTTGCATTGGATCTGCCGATGCAGCCTGAGATAGATGAAGTGACCTGGGTGTAGCGCAGATTAATCCGGGCCGTTTCAACCGTCGCTTTCCAATACTGGATATCGGCCTCTACCTGTTGCAGGGCCGCCGCCGCATCATCGTACTCCTGTTGACTCACAGCCTTGTCCGCAAGCAATGCCTTATAGCGCTCAACCCGCATATTGAGTGAGGGGAGACTGGCCATGGACCGGCCGAGGGCGGCCCTGGCATTGTCGAGTGCTGCCTTAAAAGGCGCCTGGTCAATCTGATAGAGTATCTGGCCGGCCTTGACATTGGAACCTTCCGTAAACATGCGTTTTAGTATCAGGCCGCTGACCTGAGGCCTGATTTCTGCAATACGGTAGGCTGATGTTCTGCCCGGCAATTCAGTAGCCAGCATGATCTTTTGGGTTTGGACCGTCACTGTGGACACTTCCGCAACAGGGCGCGGCGGCGGGGATTGGCTTTGGCGGTCGCAACCTGACAGCAAAAGGCTGCTTAACAGAGCGGCCAGTACCGCAGTCCATTTAAAGGGATTGTAAACTATTTTACTGAATTGCATCGAAAATCCTCCAGGTATTGATACTAATGAGTGGATTAAGCTTTCATAGAACATAAGGAACGTGGACGAAATAACTTCCGCAACTATGCATCACAGCTTCAGACCACCTTTGACCAATCTCAAATCACAAACGTATTGAAATAGCTCGCTATTCCTTCAACTTTTGCGATCTGAGATTGGTCAAATCTGACCCAAATCTATGCGCCTACTTGCGGAAGTTAATTCGTCCACGTTCCTAAATCAAGAATAATTCAAACTGGCTTTATGTTGCATTTTTCCATTTTTTCCTCTTCATAAACCTGTTGAAAAAATATATCCAGGATCAAGTTTGCATCAAATGGATGTTTGTCAGGGTTATTGAAGTACTCAAACAAAAAGGCGTTCGAGATACCGTCAAGAGCAACCGCAAGAAGATAGGGATCGAATTTCTTAAAAACTTTTTTCTTGATTCCGCTTTCAAATATATTTGCCAGTTTCTGAAGGAAGACATTATACCGTATCTTTATGTCACTATCCAGCCCAGCCTTGATATTGAAACTGGCTCCACGTGTTTCAGCGAGATAAAGACGAACATAATCTATATTTTCCATAAAAACTTTTATCCTGGCTTCTACACAAGCCCTGATCTTCTCCAGTTCGTTCCCTGAAATTGTGCTGTGTTCTAACTGGATTTCGTAATGCTTGGAATGATTTGTCAGAAATTCGCCAAGACGCGCATCCAGCTCAATCCGGTTTTCAATCACCCCGCCGCCAAAGCTAATATTAATTACCGGATACTGAACCGACCAGTCCCAGTGATCTTCCAGAAACAGACCTTTGAAATATTCTTTATTCCCTGAAAATGCCTGATTTAGTGTGTCAAGAAACAATGACTTGCCAAAACGCCTCGGACGGGATAAAAAATAATATTCTCCGCTATCATTGGCAAGATCTGCAACAAACCGGGTCTTATCAACATAACAATATTGACCAATACGAATCTTGCTGAAGGTCTGAATCCCTATAGGTAGTTTTTTCATAAATCAAGGCCTTTTTTGCAATAATGCCGATTGTGTTTTAGGAACGTGGTGAGAAAGTAGAGGCGCCATGGGACATTATCGAAGCACAACTCAGGTTGGCAGCGTGAGAAAAACTTTTTAGTATCTATTTTTCTGAAACACCGGCTTCTGCAAATGTTAACACCTCATTAAAAACCCGCAGAGCACCTTCCACAATCTCCATTGCCAATACTCCGCCGGTTCCTTCGCCAAGTCGCATCCTTAGATCAAGAATGGGCTCAAGCTTCAGATGTTCCAGCATCGCTTGATGTCCGGATTCTTCTGAACGATGACCTGCGAAAAGATAATCAGTTACATGCGGACAAAGAGCATGGGCAATCAATGCTCCCGCCGTTGAAATAAAGCCATCAACCATAACAGGACGACTATGATACGCACCGGCAAGCATACATCCGGCAATTCCGCCTATTTCAAAGCCCCCTATCTTCGACAGGATATCAAGTCCGTCTTTTCTGTCCGGCTGATTTACCTGAATTCCGGAATTGATAATATTACGTTTCCTCATGAGCCCTTTGTCATCTATTCCTGTTCCCCTGCCAACCATATTCTCCAGACTCTTGCCTGTAATCACAGCTCCAATAGCGGCAGATGGAGTGGTATTACCTATACCCATATCGCCAGTTCCCAAAATATCTACACCTTTATTGAAAAACTCAGCAGCAAGATTAAATCCCGTTAAAATCGCCTTTTCAGCTTCCGGGTGTGTCATGGCAGGGCCTTTTGTAAAATTTGCTGTCCCTTTTGCAATTTTATGCACCAAAAGACGATCGCCTCCATATAGCGAACCTGGCTCCAAGTCAGGAATAATACCTATATCCACCACCCAGACTTCTGCACCCACATGCCGGCAAATTGCATTTATACCAGCTCCGCCTTTAAGGAAAGTCATGACCATAGCTCCGGTAACATCCTGTGGAAAAGCGCTCACCCCTTCATCAACCACCCCGTGATCTCCGGCCATAACCAAAACAGCCTTTTGATTTATAGACGGCTTAAGATTCTTATATATTCCGCATAACCGTTCAGAAATATCATGAAGCCTTCCCATAGCTCTCGGCGGCATAACCAGTTGAGCTGTACGTTCCCTTGCCTTTATCATCCATTCCCTATCAACCGGTACAATACCATCTATAATTTTATTGAGCTTAATTTCTCTATCAATCATTTTTTTTACTCCCCTAAAACCTGAAAAAAATTCTTCAGCGATAAATTTACTTACCGCACCTCCCTGACCCGATGTTCTACGCACAAGCACCACATAGTGCAAACCAGATTACAGTATATTTTATTAAGGAACGAGGTTGTCAAGACTTTTTTAAAGAGAAAGGACGAATTTTAAGGACATCCACTATTTTCCTACTGACAACCCTTTGTTTCCTTGCTTGACACACAAACCTCATTGCGTTATATTTTATATTATTTGATAGCAGGTATAATATTAACGACATTAGAGTACGGTAAGCCTCGCACGTAGTTGCTTGGCAATGGCCCAACCATGATTGAGGTCCCCATCACCAGAGAACTGCGGTTAAAACGGATACAGGACTATATTTTCCTGATGCCAAGCCTTTCTACCACGGTTTCAAAAGTTATGGAAATCTGTAACTCTCCGACTACTTCTCCTAATGACCTGAATCGTGTTATTTCACTCGACCCGGTGCTCACAGGGCGAGTGTTGCAGCTCATCAATTCGGCCTACTATTCCATGGTCAATCGAACTACCACCTTGACCAGGGCTATTGTTATGCTGGGGATTAATACTGTAAAAAATCTTGCATTGAGTACATCTGTTCTGGAAAGCCTAAGTGTAAAAAAATCTTTCCAGGCTCTTTCTATGGATAACTTTTGGATGCATTCCATTTGTGTGGGGGTGACTGCAAGGTCCATTGCTGCAATTAAGCGTATTCCTGTTACAGACAGGGAAGAATATTTTGTAGCCGGATTATTGCATGATTTAGGCAAAATTCCCCTTAACAACCTATTCCCTAAGGAATACGTTCATGCCATGGAATGGGCAGAACTTCAGCAAGTTCCCCTGTACCGGGCTGAAAATAGTATTTTTGAAGTTGATCACTGTACGGTTGGAGGGATGATTGCTGAGAAATGGGTGCTGAATGAAACGATAACTGATTCGCTTTTCTATCACCACAAGCCGGTTGAGGTGAGGGAGAAAAACCGCCAATTTGTCGCAATTGTGGCATTGGCAAATACTTATACCAATTTTCTTGAGGTAGGCTCATCAGGAGATCGTTTTCCCGAGGACGCACAAGCAACTCATCTTCTCGAACAGGTTGGAATTAGCTGGTCTGCTCTTTTAGACCTCCGTGAAACAGTCTTGGACGAAATAGAAAAAGCCAGGATTTTTCTACAACTCACCCAAAAGGGGTAACCTGATGAAAGTAAAATTCTGGGGAGTAAGGGGTTCCATACCCTGCCCGGGTCCTTATACCATAAAATATGGCGGAAACACCGCTTGTATTGAATTAAGATTTGAGGACTCGGATAGGCTTATTATTATTGATGCGGGCTCCGGCATCAGAGAGCTGGGCAACTATATGATGGCCAATGACCTTCCTAATGGTCCGATAAAAACAGAAATTTTTCTGACCCACACCCATTGGGACCACATTATGGGATTCCCATTTTTCAAGCCGGGTTATGTTCAGGGGACAAAGCTTAAGATCTACGGGCCGGTCAGCTATGAAGATGATTCCCTTGAAAATGTTGTGGGTGGACAGTTGACCTATCGTTACTTTCCTGTACGCCAGGCAGAACTCGCCTCAGAAATAGAATACATCAATCTTAAGGAAAACCGGTTTGATCTTGGCGAAGGGATTACTCTCACCACCAAGTATCTCAACCATCCTGTCCTTTGCCTCGGCTATCGTTTCGAATATCGTGACAAGGTTTTCTGCACTGCCTATGATACGGAACCCTTTCAGAATGTTTTCTGTACCGACCATGATGACCCATCCTATAATGAAGCCATGGCCCACGAAGGCGACCAGGCGGCCAGGACAGAAAATCAGCGAGTGGAAGAATTTATTGCAGGAGCAGACCTCCTCATTTACGACGCTCAATACACCCAGAAAGAATATGAGTCCACCAGGATCGGCTGGGGGCATTCTTCATGTGAATATGCCATCGCCGCAGCGAAGCGGGCCGGGGCCAAACGTTTGGCCATGTTTCACCATGATCCCGTGCGAACTGATGACCAGATAGATGAGCTAACAGAGAAATATTGCAGCCGAGATCATACCGGTGACACAGATATCTTTTTTGCCCGCGAAGGAATGGAAATTGAACTCTAATACAAGGCAATTGAAAATCATTCAAAAAACACTTTCTCGAAACAGACGGATATTCCTTGAATACAACGAGTTCAGAAAAAAAATTTTTTCAGAGCTTACCCCGAAGGACAGTGAAATTATTTTATACCTTATTCCCTGGCTTTTCAGCATAAACGAGCCGACATGTCCAGGTTATTTACAAGATCTTAATCATCCGTTTCGGGTGTATAATGTTGAATTTAATAAGGAAATTAGCAATAGGGAAAAAAGTTTTAAAAAAATGTTTGGAGTAACCAAACGCGATACTCTTTTGAAACCGATACAAAAGTTTTATATGATTCAGGGGGTATATACAATTGGCAGCGTTGGAACGGTGAACCAAAATTCTTTGTCGGATTGCGATATTTGGGTCTGCTTTGATAAAAAGGAGTTTGATAAAGCTGCTTGGAATCAACTCAACCAGAAAGTTAACATTATCAAGGGATGGTTAGATAACAATATAAAACTGCCGGTTTATTTTTTTATTTCAGATGTTAAATCCATAAAAGAGGGAAATTTCGGAAGCGTTGACGCTGAAAGCTCAGGCAGCGCCCAACAACTTGTTTTAAAAGAAGAGTTTTACAGAACATTCATCCTGATCTGCGGTAAAATCCCCATATGGTGGTTACTATATGATAAGTCATTTAAAATTGAATATAACGATGCCCTGTCGGCTATAAATAATGATACCTTCTGGGAATACGATCTAATTGATTTCGGCAATATAGAAAAAATAAGGAAGAGCGAGTATTTCGGGGCCTCCCTCTGGCAGTTTCATAAATTTCTAACCAGTCCTTTAAAATCCATCATTAAGATGGTACTTCTTAAAATGTTGTTAGAGGCACCACAAGAACGTTTGCTCTGCCATCAACTTAGAGAGGAGGTTTTCTCTTCTGCCAATAATAATTTTTTTCCTGACCACAGCCTTTTCACTATGTCGAGGATACTCGCTCATTATAAAGGCAGAAAAAAGGAATTGATGAAATTTTTAAAAATGTGCTTTTATATACGATGTGAAATAAAGCCTTATGACAAAAAACAATCGCTCAAAAGCGAATTGACGGAGAATTTCTTTAACCAATATCCCCTGGAGCCGGGTGCATGGTCAGCTTTGCAAAAATTTTATGACTGGAAGCATAACGCACAAATTGAATTCGGTCAACGTCTGTTTAAGTTTATGCTTCAATTGTATCGTGAAATTTCCGCTGACAATACAGCAGTTTCCAGTAAAAGCGATGAGCGGGATCTTACCGTTCTCGGAAGAAAAATATCAGTCCGCTACTTAAAAAAGAAATATAAAATTTCAATCCTGCAAAAACCTACTCGAAAATTGAATCTTTCCGTTTTGACATTTAAATTAAACGGTGATGAATGGCAGACGTTTCCCAGTGATGATACAACTTTCCCCATCATATCCAGCAAAAATGTTATTGAAAATATTGCATTTATCGTATGGAATAATCTATTTGTGGAAAACTGGATCCAAATGCATCCAAATCCGTTCAGCATAACGTTACAAGAAATTATTAATCTTGGGAAACGGATAAAGATTTTTTTTGGAACATATGAAACACTGGATATTGAATTGTCGGATTATCTTAAAAAAGAACAAATTTCCAAAATGTTAATTGTCGTTGGATTTGACAAATCTCCCTGGAATGAACAATCCCGTAATTATGGGCTCGTTTATTTAAACAATTGGGGAGAGTTGTATGTCAGGTGGTTTAATTCTACCAAAAATTTCGAGGCATTCTTAAGAGATTTATGTAAAGATCAAAAAAATATTATTATCAGCAAGTACTTAAAGAGAAACACGACATCTTTTGAAAAAAATATTGCACAACCCAAGAAATTCGTCTTTCCTTCAATAAAAACGTAATCCTACTATTTCTATGTTGAACAGAATACGAAACTTGAGTTTATAATCTTACTGGAGGCACACAAATGACGACGTATGGGGCTGAAAAAACTCCGAAAAGACGTAAGAAAACTGACATCTGGTTTAAATCAATCAGATGGTTTGCGGTCACTGGGTGGCTTTTGGTGTTTACCGCAATCTTTATTACCGCAATCGCCAAGCCTGAAAACAAAAACTACTTTAACAAGTTTGCATTGAACCTGCGTACCACCTGGGACATGGAATTGTTCAGATATTTTTTCTATTCAATGATCCTCGGATGTTGCATAAGTGTTGCCGGATTTGTGATTAATATCAAAAGACATCGTCGCAAAAATGACGAGTACCTGATCTCACTGATACTACTGGGGCTGACATCAATTGTCGGTATTGCTATATATCTTTTCTTTTTTTAACCTTAGAAATGAGGTTTAAATAACTTCCACAACTATGCATCACAGCTTCAGGCCACCTTTGCCAAATCTCAAATCCAGTCTCAAATCCCAAAAATATTGAAATAGCTCACTATTCCATCAACTTTTGTGATCTGAGATCGAACAAATTTGACCCAAATCTATGCACCTACTTGTGGAAGTTAATTCCTCCACGTTCCTAATATTGAAAAAAGGACATATTGAAGGGACTTTGATTTCAGATTTAGTATCTAAGAAAGTGCAGCGATGCAGAGCATCATAAAACTGTATTTTCAATAATATCGTAGGGTTAACTGAAATATGCATGAAATTAGTCGTAAAAGTAGTAAAAAAAATCGCTTTCGGACTACTATAACCTACTGAAATTTATAATAATCTGTCACGAAAAACATGTATGGAAAAAGTTGTGTTATTCAAGTAAGTTACCAAATTTTTACAGCTAATTTAGTAAGGAGCTTGTCATAACTTATTAATATCATTGGATTAAAAATTTTTTAACATTCTGAAACGCTGCAAAAGACAAAGTTTGCCTGATTGGACATGGCAGAAAACCTTGGGAATAGCTTGCGGACTTTATAGATATTATTTCAAAGAAAAGGAGGACTTAACCATGGGACTTGATCAAGAACGAAAAACCAGAGACTATCTCTATGGGCGACTGCTTGCGGTAGCAGACTGCCTTGAGGGGTATGCGCTCAAGCTTTCAAACGAAAGCAGGCAGACCAATGCAACAAAGTTGATGCAACAGTTTGCGGAACGGCCATGCAGCACATGGAAAACCATCGAGCTGGCCTTAGCGCCCTATAAGGCCAGGCTCAACAGTACCAATAAATACGATAAAGAACTTGATGATATTCACGGTTTATTCACCGATGTTTCCGGTTATGCATCCGATGATCCGTTGTCAGGAGAATTTCTTTTAGGATTCCATTGCCAGCGAGTAGAACTTTTCAAATCAACTCAGGAAAACACTATTAACAAAGAGGAGAATGAAAATGAGTCTGAAGAATAAAATTGATTTCGCCGTTGTGTTTAAAGTTAAAAATGCCAACCCTAATGATGATCCTTTGAACGGAAACCGGCCCCGCACAAGTTATAACAGGATCGGATAAGTTTCAGACGTTTGCATTAAACGAAAAATCAGAAATCGTTTAATGGAAGTCAAAGAAACGGGCCGAAACGGTTATAGATTCAAAAAAGTCCTCTAAAGAAAATGCTGAATTAGCCTGCAAAAAATGGTTTGATATCCGGGCATTCGGACAGGTTTTTGCGTATGCTGGAGAAAAAAAGGTTCCGGTGTGTCAATCGGAGTAAGAGGCCCGGTTTCGATTCATACAGCCTTTTCTTTATTTCCTGTCGAAATAACGAGTACCCAAATCACCAAGAGTGTCAGTGGAGAAGGTGACGGCACAAAAAAAGCTCTGATACGATAGGTATGAAGCATCGTGTAGATGAAGGGGTTTACGTATTTTATGGCAGCATGAACCCTCAACTTGCCACGAAAACGGGTTTTAGCAATGATGACGCAGTGGCTATTAAAAATATACTGCCAAAGCTTTTTGAAAATGACGCATCCTCGGATCGCCCGGAAGGAAGCATGGAAGTCCTTAAGGAACGGAGACGAAATAACTTCCGCAACTATGCATCACAGCTTCAGGCCGCCTTTGTTCGATCTCAAATCACAAAAACCTTGAAATAGCTCGCTATTCCTTCAATGTTTGTGCTTTGAGATCGAACAAATTCGACCCAAATCTGTGTGCCTACTTGCGGAAGTTAATTCGTCCCCGTTCCTAAGATGGTTTGGTGGAATCATAATTGTCCACATGGACAATATTCATCCGCGCAGGTTCACAGAAGCTTTTCTATAAATCCAGATGGTTCCTTGGATTCCGAAAAGCTTGATTCACTAACCTGGATGCCATTATTTCCGTTGGCTACAGGGTGAATTCCAAACGCGGCACCCAGTTTCGCATCGTCCATGTTCCTTATTTATTGTACATCTTGCGCCATTTTCCAGGACTTATATGCTTACTTCCCAAAGACCATATCCCTTTTTGGGATTTCCTGGCTTTCATTTCCGCTTTCTTATATGGTGAAACATCAAAACCCTTTGGTAATTTTCCATTGTATGCTTCGACAAAACCGGCTCTGAGCAACTCAAGATTCACATTTCTATGATCAGCAAAGACTTCGGCAAGCAGCCGGTTATAATGTCCCATTCCATAGCTTTTGATTTGAACCGTTTTATTCAAAATCATTTTTGCGAGATATTTTTTAGCATTTTGACTATATGGCTGCCCCGGTTTTTGTTTTCTTTTATTTGCCGTTTCCGGTGCATCAATTCCAACAAGCCTTGCCATGATTGTTATACTATGACCTTCTGCCATGAAAGTGTCTCCGTCATAAACTTTTATAACTTTGAACTTTTCAAGAGATTTTATTTGAAGATCAATCTGTTTTTTTTGAAAATAGTATAGTTCATCACTATCAGGTCGTGCTTCATTTCCCAGGAGATTTGCTACATTAACATCCTCTGTCAGTTCTCCCTTTTCAATTTTTTGCACATTTTTCTTCAAATAACCGATAAGCGATCCGAATCTGTAACATTTTACCTGCCCATCTTCCTCCCATGTTCTTACATTTTCTATTCTCATGCCGTTTTTCAAAATAATTGTATCGGCGTTAGCGAACAAAGGAAACAGGATTGATAAAACAACTAATATAAAAAAGTTCTTCATTTTGGAACCTGGTAACTTGCACAAAGCAAACAGTGCTGTAATGGCCGAAGAATGCAGCAAAATAATTCCCGACGGCTTTGTGTCATAATTCGACCCTTTTCAGCACATAATAGTGAGTAATGAACGAGTAAAAGCGATAAGGAACGTGGACGAAATAACTTCCACAACTATGCATCACAGCTTCGGGCTACCTTTGCCTAATTTCAAATCCAGCCTCAAATCACAAAAATATCAAAATAGCTCGCTATTCCATCAACTTTTGTGATCTGAGCCTATATTTGAGATTTGGGCAAATTCGACCCAAATCTGTGCGCCTACTTGGGAAAGTTATTTCGTCCACGTTCCTAACGCTTTGCTTTTTCAAAAAAATAATATAAAAAAGAATGATTGGGTGTCAAATACAATAAAGAAATTTCCCTTTTTCGGCATTTTTGAAAGATATCCTTTTTTGGATGTGAAAAATTATCCGTCCCCATACAGTCTGCATGTGCCAGCGTAGGAATGCAGACTCCATATTGACAATATACATAAAATGGTATTATCATCATTTGCAATATCAATAAAAAAACATAAACACATAGTCGGGATATACATATGATTGATAACCTTGAAAATATTTTAATGGACCAACGGGAACTATTTGAATCAAAAAAGAATTGGATTTTAAGAGATATTGATTTTAAAAAATATATCAAAACATCACATATAACTATTATATCAGGGATAAGGAGGAGTGGGAAATCTACTTTATTACGACAATTTGCCGAAAAATATGAGAATTATTATTATATCAATTTTGATGACGAACGGCTGATAAATTTTACTGTACAAGATTTTGCGGACATGATGATGTTGTTCCAAAAGCAGTTTTCAGCAAGGACGGTTTTTATTGATGAAATACAAAATATTGAAGGTTGGGAAAGATTCATTCGTCGAATTCACGATGAAGAGTATAAGATTTTTATAACAGGCTCTAACGCTAACTTATTAAGTTCGGAACTCGGAACTCATTTAACCGGGCGGTATTTAAAAGTTGAACTGTTTCCTTTTTCGTTTAGTGAACATTTAAGGTATAATAAACTGAATTATCAAAAGCTTACAACAAAAGTTAAAGCTTCTATCCTCAAACATTTTGAC
>Ga0255366_10133_pt1 | contig 13763 bp, 7 predicted proteins | sample ANMaggSeSYBR01C4_FD_182086 | JGI IMG/M metagenome (GOLD analysis project Ga0255366, IMG submission 182086) | Sediment cell enrichment communities from methane seep in Santa Monica Basin, California, United Staets - ANME aggregate JGI... | ecosystem: Environmental > Aquatic > Marine > Cold seeps >... | reverse complement strand
ACAATTAGAGCATTGAAAAAAAACATTCAATATTGTTTATGTAGTCACCTATGCGATGAACCTAAATCAACAAAATAGAAAGGTCACCTATGCGGTGGACCTTTCCAATTAATTATTAAGATCCTTGCTCAGTTTTTATGTTTATATTAAAAATAAATTTAGTTTGTATTTTGCATAATTTCCAGCAAAATCTTCTGCTTCTACTTGAATAGGGTAAAAACCAATTGAAGTATCTATACAATAATAAAAATAGAATTCTTTTGTTGAGGAATATTTTACATCGTCAATAATAACATCTAATCTAGTAATTCGGGTCTCTTCATCTTCAACGATAATCTCAATATTAAGCGGACCAATAGCAAAAACAAAAGGGATAGTAATTTCGAAAAGATGGTTATTATTGACATACAGACCGGGTTTTGGTGATATAATTGTGATAATCGGTGAGGTTTTATCCTCGGGGTATATATGAAGGGTAGTTGAAGAAGAAATGGTTTTATTCGTTTCATCTGTTACAGATATTGTGACTGTATAATCACCTGGATTTTCATAAAGATGAGTAGTATTAGATTCAGTTGATGTTTTATTATCTCCAAAATCCCAGTGATAGATAAATGGTGATATACCACCATTAAGTATTATTTGAAATTGAATGTTTTGATTGACAATTCCCTCAGTGGGGCACTGTAATAATATAGAAAACGGGTTTGAGAACTTCCAAAAATCTTTTTTCATTCCTGGAAAATTATCTTGGTTTTTGTTGTTAATCAAGTATGGAATATCGCCATATCCATCATTATTATTATCTTCTCCAACATAATCGGCCCAATAATTCCCACCATAATGTTCTCCATTATCCCATATGTTGATTCCGTCAGATGCTACTTGATCTATATTGTCGATTAAATTATTATTATAAATTAAATTATTTTTACTTTCTTGTGTTAACAAAATTCCACGTGAACTATTTTGTATTGTATTATACATAAAAATATTTTCATTTGAATCTTCAATTAATAGGGCTGCTCCTCCTGCATTGTCAATAATATTATTTTGTATTTGATTATATTTTGATGAAAATAATTTTATTCCAAAACTACAATTGATAATGCTATTGTTTATAATTTTATGATAATAGCTCCCAGCTGGCCAAAGATATAAGCCTTCAAACACATTATAGAAGATATTATTTTCTATCGTACAATTATTTGATGTGCGGTATAGAATGATTCCTTTATCATGATTTGAAATAAAACAATTTTTAACAATGACATTATCCGAGTATATCCGTATTCCAGGTTCATGGTACTCCCAATCTGTCCAAACAATTGTAAAATTATTGATTTCAACTGCATCTTTTAATACGGAAAAACAGGGTTTATCTCCACTGTTTGATCCATGAACTATAGTTTCTTTTTGAGATTCGCCAATAAAAGTTACTGATTTATCAACAACAAGATGTTCATAATAAGTTCCTTTGAAAACATATATAGTGTCACCATCATTTGAATTATCAATTGCATCTTGAATTGTACTATAATTCCCAGCACCACTTCCTCCAACATATAAAATAGATGATAATATCACTTGTTCAGATCGAATTGTTGAAGTTTGGTTTATTGGTTGTGCAATAATGCCTATTAGAATAAAAGTTAGTATAAAAATCCTAATGCTTTTATAGGGTAAACGAAAAGTAAATCGCAAGTGAATATAATCTTTCATTATAATATAATATGGTTTTAATTATATTTTAATATATTTATGTGTATTTATTATCTTATTGAACAGATTATTTATCATTGAAAAAAATCTTTTATCTTTGTATTAAAGAAAGAATTATTATTTTTTTGATGGAACCACTGAAAAAATAAATCAATAAAACCTATGGTTTTACCTGTGTTCATCTTTATCGTTGCAGTATTGCTCTCATAAAAGTTAGTATCATATGCTTTGGCGGTTATCAAATATTCTCCTTTTGTATCCCAAGTATGAAAAAGAATGGTTTCTTGAGATGATTCACATGGACCAATCCAATCCGACGAACCATCTCCCCATGAAACATAGTAATATAGTTTGTCATTATCTGGTTCTTTTGCTGACAAGCTATATTCATATTCTCTTTGTTTTTTTCCATTTGTTGGACCTATGAAAGCTAGGTTTTCCGGCGGATTATTTTCATATCCATATGTATTTTCTTTAAAATGAATTCCATCGTACTGTGTAGTTAGTATATCAGCATCCCCATCAGAATCAAAATCATCAATAGCAACTCCTAAACACAAAAAAGCATCCTCATAAGCAAATAGAGAATTATGTTCGGAAAATTCGCCTTCACCATTATTTATCAGAATCTTATGGTTACAGAACACTCCATTTAATAGAATGTCACTATCTCCATCATTATCAATATCTCCTGTACTTACACCATGATAAAAATATCCACCAAATTGTTTTGATATTTTAGTAAAGGTACCATTTCCTTTATTGATCAAAAAATGTAGAAAACCTGCCCTATCACCAATGATTAAATCCATGTCATCATCCATATCAAGATTTTCTGTTACAAGGGCATATGGCTGCCATGACACTGTTTCAATAACTATACTTGTATACTTATCTTCATTTTTTTCATAGAAAAAAATTGAGCCTGTTTCATTAGATGCTATGATATCTATATCTCCATCGTTGTCAAAATCTGCTGCTGCAACTGCTTTTGTAGATTGATTACCGATAGTATCATATAATTTAATGTTTCCATCACCTGAATTAAGATAGATATTAATTGAATCACCTGCTGTAATGATATCCATGTCATTATCGTTATCGATGTCAACTGAACAGGGTCTAACTCCTGAAATATTTAGAGGTTTTTTTGTAAACATCTGATGAGCATTTCTACCATTATTTATATATAGATTGTTATCAATGATTACATCAATTGCGTTGTCATTATTAAGATCTGTTGATAAGATATGATCTGTATACCAACTTTTTTCAATTGATGTGTTTTTTCTCCCTATGACAATTTTCCCTATATCTGGAGTGAATAATTGATTTGTTTGGGGGGAAACTTCAGGGAGCGCAAGAGTAGGGTCACCTAGTATCACAATCGTCTCCTGTATGGGGTGTGATGAAATTACTGCTGTCCCAAGTATGGAACCCCCTGCAATACTTAACAGATGAACCATATTATCTCCTTCCCCCCATCCACTTCCTTTAAATCCCCAAACAGGACTTGTATGAGTTATTACAGCAAGTGTGTTTCCTGAGAAAAGATACCATCCACCTAGATAATCAGTTATATTGAAATTTCCCGTATTGCATGTTTGTAGATAGATTAAAGCTGCTTGTGGTGGATTGTCCATTATGTCAGTATACCATATATCTTGATCATGATGAAGTTGACCTCCATGTCCATGAACATGAAGTATCTCTGCATTTGTAGTTAGAAGTTTGAGATATTGTGTTTTCCAATATTTCGTATCGGAATGATTCCCCAATATTCCAATTGGATTCCATCGTCCACTCCGTTCTACTCGTTCTTTTAATATTTCTTCAGGTTCATAGGTGCTTGCGTAGATTCCTGCTCTGTTATAAACAAGTTCTTTACTATGAAATGCGTGATTTCTATCAAAGTATTTTTCTAATATATCTATAGATTCATATCCTTTTATTGGTGAACGAATCACGCCTATCCATATGTCTGCACCATATGTTTCATCAAGATCTTGATAGGGAAATACTGTTGGGTAAATGTCATAATAAGGAGTGGTGATATTTCCTATGAGGACACATCCTACAAGATTATCATTAAGGTATTTATTCTGAAGTATGGTTCGTATTTGTTTATCAGTCAATGATGTATTTATTTGTATTTGTTCAATTGATGTCTGTAGTGATTGTCTCACATCATTTGCATATCTGTCAATTTTTGTAATAAGTGAGTCATATTGCATAATCCCTTGATCTATAAGTATAATAACAAGACCATCATCATTCAATGTTGAAATTGAGTTATATTCTAGTTCATAATAAGAACTGACATTTTGATTGAATATGATGAATACAATAATAAATGAATATAAGATAATGAGAACATTAGTTTTTTTCATTGATTATATTACCATATATTTAATAATATAAATAATATATTATTGTTTTCCTTAAAAAATTGTAAATAACCAATTTTTAAATATATTTTATGATAATTCAAAGATATTTTTCTCATTAATAATCTGACATTAAACTTTTTTTATTCCCAATATTTATTAATTATATGGAAAAAATCTATCATTGCTAGGTTATATTCTTATACGAAAACTGTTTATTGGATAGAATTCTATGAAAGAAATGAAAATACTCCTGGCAACATTATTGATTATTATAAGTACCTCATTCATTGGTTGTATTGAACAACAAAGTAATGACGATGGAACAATAACCGAGTTTCAACTTGACCTTATCGCATTGATAGATAGTGACTTTGAGGGATTTGATCCATTAGGTAATGAATATTTCAATTCTACCTATACAATGGAAAATTTAACAGGTAATGATATTACATGGACAATTAAAGAAGGTTATTTTGCAACCTATGCATGCAATACAAGTAGAGTCTCAGAATCAATCCTTCGCTTTAATTCAATGGAAAAAGCTAATCAGAACATAAATCTGAGTAAACCATTTTTTCTCCTAAATAATGTTACAGAACAATCAATGGAATCAATTGGGAATAAATCTTTTTTATTAAAAGGAAGTATGATAATTAAGGATAATATGACCGATTTTTATTACTTATGTTTTACTTTCTATGATATCTATGTTACGTTACAATGTTTTGGTTCAGAATATGATGAGGTCTTATCTTATGCTCAAATTATTGAATCAAGAATAAAATCAGCGATTGAATAATAGAATATCTTAATGTAATCATCTCCCACCAATTTTTATTATTTTAGATTATTTTTCAAATCTACTTCTTCTATACGAAACAATTAATAAAATAGTTATAAATGCAAAAAGGATATATTCAAAAGACATAAATGGAGTAGATTTTGATGGTGTTATAATATTTTCATCAGAGTTGAATTTAATCAATAAATAGGGATCCTTCTCTAAGCCTGGTTCATCAGAGAAATAATGTCCATTTCGATATTCCGCTAACTTTTCATCCACTGGTGCAACATCAAGAAAATCATGGTCATATTCCCGACAAGCAAAAAATGTCTTCCCTGAAATGTTAATTGCATTAATCCCATCTTTGTTTAATGGTATCTCGTTATATGAATTCAGAACCCATCCATCTGATATTCCAAAGCTTTTGGATCCTATGTGGCTATAATCATCAATATCGATGCTGTCCTGCCCCTCAGTCCATTCAACAATACATACTCTGCTTTCATTTGTCCCGCATCCATACAAAAATAGTGATGCTGACTTAATTAGAGTACTATTTGTTAACATACTTGTGTTAAAAGAGAAAAAGGATCGTGATATTACATACATATCTCCTATTTTACCATTGTATGCTGCTAGTATCCCTTTTAAATAATTATTCCAATCATCATATGCTTGATTACCTGTTTCATTGTTTCTAACATCATTCCAATCATGGACATCAGATGTTCCTAAAAATTTTGAGAATCCATCTGATGATTCACTATATATTTTTTCTATGATTAATTGTTCTGTATTGTTTGTTGCTGATATCGAGATATTTGTTGATAATAATAAAATGATAATACAAACTAACACATAAATATTTTTTATATATTCTGAATTATGAACTGCTTTTATAGAATATTTTTTTTTGCCCATATATCTTTTTAATAAGTGTTTAAAGTTTATGAATTTTTTGTTTCCCTATTTTAGATATTATTATTGTTTCAACAATTCGAAGAATTGTCAATGGGTATAAAAACCGAACTTTAGTCCGAATTGTTTAATGAAAAAATCGGACCTTGAAGTGAAGTGAGCGTAAAAACCCCATACATTAGTGCAGTGATAATCGCTTCACGTCCGATTTTTTTTTATGATCCTATTGTTTTTTATTATGTAATTATATGACCATTTTCTTAATTATTTTCTTCTTAATTTAGTCTAACAAGTAAGTTCTATCAAATATGTTAATTGAAAATTGATCTTAGTATTTTTTTTCAAAATATATTTATAGATTTTATAAAGTGAATAAACCAGGCATGAATGCCTGGACTTCTCGGTATCCCCACTTAGTTGCCGCAAGTAGAATCGTCTAATGTTGTCTGTATAAGTCGCTGGTCTCTTACATAATTGGTTACAGTTTCTAACTCCATGTCACCAACACTTCTATAAAATTTTCCAGGACTCCAAAAATGTCCTCGCGTATACCTTTTTCTGAAATTTGGTTTATTTTTAAAAATTTCACGTGCGGATGCACCTTTTAAGAGATTAAAAGCCTTTGAAACACTCATTGTTGGTGGCAACGAAACCATAATATGAATACGATCTGACATTACACTCAACTCAGTTATTTCAATATCATATCTTGCTGCAACATTTCTTAGTATCTGTTCACAAAGATTTTTATTCTCCTGCTTTCTTAACATATTGTACCGATACTTAGGACACCATTCCAAGTGGTACATGTTCTGGCCAACGCTATGGCTATTACAAACTAATTTCATACAATATTGAATCCTGATTGGGTTTTCTACAACACATGCTTTGCAGGTGCGCCCAATCAAGACATTCAATAACCTATTTGAATTATAAATTTTCCAAAATTTGAAAAGAATAGACCGCCTTGAAAAGGCGGGGATTTAAACCCTAAGTAAAGTAATATCAAATTATTAAATACGATTCTATCTAAATTTAAATAGAATAATCTTAGATTGATAATATAAAAAAAAAGAGAGTTTTGAGAGAACTAGGTTCTCTCAGAGTTGTTTTTAGTTTTTGCGTTTACAGCGTAGTTCCAATCTTATAGGAACTTATAGTATGTGATATCCATGCTGTCTTCAGCGGTGTTACCAACGCCATCTTCTGCGACTACTTTTAGAGTTGCAGCGCCCATGTTCTTCACAGCGATATATGCATCATACGGTGCAGATGTATCTTCACCGACGATTTCGCCATTAAGCATGAACTGAACTACTGCTACACCTTGTGCATCATCTGCTGTTGCTTCTGCAGTGAATGCTCCAATGATGAATACTTTACTCATTCCCATTAATCTGTTTCCAAGGAGATACAGACCTGGTTCTGGTGCAGTAAGAGCTACGGTTGGTGGACTGTTATCAATGCTGAAGCTGACACTACCTGTGGATCCAACGTTTCCGGTTGCATCTACTGGATAGAATGTCACAGTATGATCTCCATCTGCGGTAACCTTGAAGCTTGCGGATGATCCAGCTACAACGGTTTCTGATCCATCAAGTGTGTAATGGATTTCGCCCATTGCCATATCATCAACTGCTGTAATGGTTACGGTTACTGGTCCTGCGTATAGACCTGGACCAACACTGTTACCAGATAAGGATACAGATGCTGATGGTGGAAGCATATCTTGCTTACCAGCTATTGCGATGTGATCAATACAGATCCAACCTTCTCCAAGACCTTCGCTGTCTAGATGTAGACGTACTAAGAGCTTGTTACCAGCTAATGGTGTAAGATCATATGGAGTGCATGGTATTGCATGGTTCATTGCGTCTGCTGGACCTTCTACTTGAGCGATTATATACCAGTCATCGCCGCCATTTGCACTGACTTCAAAGGATGCTACTGCGCCTGCTGGAAGATCATATTCCCAGAATGCAGTGAGATAAGCTTCGAATGCATCTTCGATTTCAGTTTCCCAAATGATTGCTTCATCGATTGGTTCTGCTGGGAAGGATCCACTCATGGTTGTGAGTTCTGTTGGAACGTTCATGATTTGTGTACCTATTGCATAGGTAAACCAGGTTGTTCCATCACAGTCTTCAATACCCCAGTCGTGTTCAGATTCAAAGATACCGTTTGCTGTTGTATAGATCACTCTGATTTCATCGCCTTGTACAGCAGTGAATGTTGTAGATGCAGATGAGCCAGTTACAGTGAAATCATCGACGACAAGTACACCATTGACTTCAACGTCAATAAATGCATCAGGTGAATAGTCATAGACACTATCCCAGCCGTCTCCCCAGCTGTCAGTTCCCCAAAGAGTCCATTCATCACATGATAGTTCAAATGGTGCGGTTTCTGGACATTCATCAGCGATACAGAATTTGAAATCATCACATTGGCTTACATGTGTACCAAAGGTGACACAGTCAATGATCCATTCCATTCCAGTTTCTTCGTTGATAAAGTTTGCATCTTCGAAGTCTTCATAGAAGCTAGATACGCCATAGATCTCATCATATATGATATCACTTATGGTCATCTCATGTAGATGGAATCCAATACCAGGAATATTATCCCAGTAACCTGGATCCACAGTATCTAGACGGAATCTTAGACAGAAGTGAGTATCGCCTTCAACAAAGTATGAATCTGATGGGTCACCATCGCCATCTGGATCTGCAAGGTTGTATGAGAAGTATTGACAAATACCTGGTGCATTACCACCTAGTACGCCGATTTGTTCCCATGCAAGAACACCTGCTGGACAGGCAAATTCATCTTCACAGCCATCACAGCTACCTTCATCGGTTTCTGCATATGGTGCGATTTCAACAAAGACATTACCATATCCATCACGCATATCCATTTGATATGTACCATTTACAAATATGACATCTGTTTCTGGAATTGGATCTGGGAACCAGTTACATGCTTCTACGTTAACATCATCAAGACATTGACCATAGAAATCACTGGTCATACCAACGAAATCAAGTTGATGAGTAAGTCCATCGCCACCGAGTGCTACAGTTACCATTTCATAGTCTGTATGGGTATATCCATATTCTGAATATGCCAAAAATCCATCAACATAAAGTTCAAAGTCCATTGGATGTGTTGCACTTTCTGCTGCAAGCCAGAATGTAAGTTCAGTGCTTAAATTACCATATGTAACAGATTTGGTAAGTGTATCGCCTGCTGCCCAGCTGTATGCATGATAAAGACCACCGTGTGGTCCACCATAATAGCTGTCAAGCCATCCAGTGTTAAGATCCCAGTTTATGTCAAATGGATAATCTTCAAAACCATCAGTGAAGATATCATCACATTCTTCTGCTTTTGCTCCAAGGTATGCGGTTGCTATGAAATTATCCATTCCACCGTATCCAAGAGTAGAGTCAATGTTAGCAAATGACCAACCACCAGCTGTATCTACAACTTCTTGTTCCCAGAGAAGATCTCCGCCACCGTAAAGTGCAAATGCGAAATCATCAGGGTTTACACCGGATCCGAGTTGTTCAGACCACATGTCACCATCTTCGCTGTTACCCCATAGACATCCACCAGCGGTTTGATATGCTACAAGTTTACCTTCAACGACAGGTACAGCAGCTGGTAAGTCAATTGTCCAAATAAGACATGGGAATCCAGAGTATACATCACCAGTATCTACACTTGAAAGACCAGGTCCAACAGTAAATGTTGCGACAGCTGCGCCACCAGGTGCTCCTTGGTTTGCATATGGGTCATCATAGAATTCTAGATCAAGGACTAAGTCGAGTGGGTCTTGTTGTACCCAACCACTAACATATGCTAATGGTAAACCAGTCATTGTAACTTGCTCGATTCCTTCTGGAGGTGTGTAAAATTCTGGATAAAGCTGTAAATGAGTTATATCAATATATTCTAATCCAATATATTCATTTACGTCTTCTGGAATTTCATTTGTATCACAGTTTGTTGCAAGTGCATAATGATCACCAGCGCCATCGTTTCCGCAGTCGTTACCAACTACATCACTGATACACCATGCTGTTGAATCACATTCGGTATAATCGACAGCTTCTACTTTGCCAGCTTGTTCAAGATTTTCAAGGACAATTATTTCGAAATCATCATAGTTTGCTCCGACACAATCATCTTCTGTTCCTACTTCAATAAGATAGTTACAGTATGGAACATCTTCCCAAGTAAATTGATCACAGCAATGTTCGCCAGGATCACATGGGCCAGGAATGACCATTGAATCTGAGTAAATAAGATCGCCTTTTACTTCTGCGGAAATCATTACATCATCAATATATACACCACTCCATGGAATTTCATCAGCAGCGAAATAACCAAGAGGTACGAAATCACCTTCTGCAACACCAGAACAATCTAGGTCAAATCCAAGTCCGGCATCCCAAGTCATATGTCCATTTTCATCTGCGAAAAAGTTATGGTCATATGCGTTTGGTATTCCATCAATGTAATCATTTGTCCAGTATAGGAAATCATCATAGAAATCAAATGCGACATATTGGCATTGTGGTTGCATAGGTCCAACCCAAGAATCTTGGAAGACTTCACCAGTTAAAAATGGTACGCTGCCAAGAACATATTGGAAACCAACAATGTATGCTTTGAATGTTGCACCTGCTGGAAGAACTGCTGTGTAATAATAATCCATTACTGCATTGTTTACGCCTTCCATGTCGAAAAAGTCATCAAAGTATCCTGCATAATCTTCACCAGGAACAATCATATTGGTATCTTCATGGTTAAATGCTAATGAAGAAGATCCGCTCCATGCAAAATCATTGCTTTTATGTGCGAATCCACCAATGTCGCCTTCCCATGCGTTCCATGCGCTCATACCTTCGAAATCTTCAAAGAATAATTCTTCTTGTACGAGTTTGTATGCATTCATTGTGATTTCTGTGTCAGTTACTGGTACGTTACCATCGTTGGTGTAGCACCATTTGACATGTACGTCACTTGGATATTGTACAATTCCGCCATCTTCAATTGGTTCATGGCTGAAATCATCTTCTACTAATGTGATTTCAACAGTAGACATTGCTACGGTTCCAATTTCAAAATCAATTTCGAGATATGTTGAATATCCAGTTGGATATGTATCATGATCATCGGTTTTGATTTTACAGATTGCTTTATAGTACATATCGTTAACATCATCACAATCTTCATCAAGATCTACGCTAACTTCTATGTCATCATCCCAGTCTAATGGGAATTCAAACCAATGTGTTAAAGGTTCTTCAAGTTCATAGACGTATTGCCATTCTTGTGAATGTCCTTGGTAGATTTTTTCACCAATATCTTCAACGATACCGATTTCTACATTATCTACATATGCTCCTTCAAAGACACGTTCTTTATCTGAACGCCATTCAAAGAAAACACCGAAATCATCTGGAAATTGATCAAGTTCCCATTCAACGTGCCACCAACCTGGGCATTCGTCGGATTTGGTAACATAGCTTGTATAATCATATCCCATTCCAGTGTCAAATGTTCCAACTTGTGTGGACCACCATATGTGACTGTCTGAGCCATCAAAATCGTTATCGATTACAACATACATACCACTGTCAATGAAAACATTAGGACCATCATCGATATAATCGAAATTTGTACCATCATAGATACCGAATTGTAGATAATCTAAAGGTGCTACATTGCTGTATACCCAATCATCTGCATTTCTTTCTCCATCTACGTATATGTCAAAAGAAACAATGACTTTTCCAACTGTGTCGACATCAACTACTGATCCATCGCAAAGTTCAAATTCATCTGCAGTTAGATCAATGGTTTTCTTCATGAACAATATATCATCTTGCATGTTTTTGTATTCATCATACATTGTACATTTGAAACTGTGGTCTGATCCGCATGCTCGTGCATCGCTCCAGGTCCAACCATCATAATAGGTTCCACCTTCTGCAATACAATCAACATCGATCTGTCCCCATTCCATATAGTTTGCTGCGTTGTCTTCAAAACCTGTTTCATAAATACAGAGTTCTTGATCTGCATTCATTTTATATATTTCTAATTCAGGTTCATAGACACTTGGAGCATCTGCTGTGAACAATTTAAATTTAGGTTCATAACAGCTCTCAAATGGAATGACAGCATCGCCAACAACTTCCCAGATGTCATCGCCAATACATTCTTCTAAGTAGAAACCTAGAATATCTGTATATGTATCTTGCGAGACAACAGGTTGTCCATCGGCAACTTTGCGAATTTCGCGTTGTTCAAATATCTTTTCACCAAGAGGTGAAGGATTTAGTTCTGCGTCAAATTCCCCATTTGCCATGACTGCACTTGTCGGGAGGAGGAAACAAAGTGCTATCACGAGGGAAATTCCTATTTTACTTATATTTTTCATTATATTTTCTGCCTCCTTTTGCATTTTATATAAATAGATAATTATTTCGTAGGTATATAAATGTTATGGTAAATGTAGATTGTTAAGAGAAAAATACCATGAATATATTTTGAAAAATAAAAAATAATTTATGAATTATACTAGAAAAATAATATATGTTATATCTATAAATATTTTTGTTGTTTCAACAATTCAAAGAATTGTCAATGGGTATAAAACTCCGACCTCAACAGGCTGTCCGACAATTCTAAATTTTTTTAAAATTACGAATCGATGTGTATATATACATGTAGCCCTTAACTATTTGTATGTCACATATAGAGGTTTACAAAATAAAAGGAAGGGAATATATATACAAAGTTACAAATTATCGAGATGAAAGCGGTAAAGTGAAGCATAGAAAGTGTTATCTTGGTCCTGTTGAACCTAAGAATAAAACAAAGAGGAGATGATTTTTTTTGGCTTATATCAAATCGTTTAAAGATCAATCATGGTTGCTACCACCATGTTTGGAAGATATCATCCCGGAGGATCATATTTGTTACCTTGTTGAGAGTTTAGTTTCATTGCTTGATTTTACAACTTTTGATATGAAATATTCAGGTCCAGGTCATCCAGCTTATCATCCTCGTATTTTAATTAAGATATTGGTAATGGGTGTTTTAGATCGTGTTCGTTCCTCCCGTAAGCTTGATAAAAATACTCGTGAAAATATAGTATACATGTTTCTTGCAGAGAAGACTACTCCTGATTTTAGGACTATTAGTGATTTCCGTAAAAACAATCCGGATCTTGTTAAAGATGTTTTTAAACATACTGTTACTCTTGCAAAACAGGAGGGGATGATTGATCTTTCTCATCTTGCAACTGATGGAAGTAAACAGAAGGCTAATGCTGCGAATAAACGAGTTCTTACAAAAGATGAATTAGATTTTTTGTTGAAATTTATTGATGAGGAACTTGAAGAATGGGCAAAGCAGGATGATATTGAGGATAAAATATTTGGGGATATAAGAGGTCTTGATCAACTTCCTAATAAAAGTAGAAAGAAGATTCAGAATATTGTAAAACGCTATGTTGGGAAAATGAAGGAGGAGGGCAATATCTTTAAGGAAAAAACTCGCGATAAACTTAGTAAAGCATGTGGTGAACTAAAGAAATATGATCTAAAGAAGGTTAATGTAACTGACCCTGAAAGCCGGTTTATGAAAAACAAAAAAGGAAGAATTGAGGTTTCATATAATGTTCAAATCACCGTGGATAAAAAAAATTTCATCCTTGCAAATGATGTCAGTAAAGACGAAAATGATGTAGGACAACTGCAACCACAGGTTCTTCAAACAGAAGAAAACATTGGATCATTACCTGAAAATGTGCCCTGGAGTTTCGACAATGGTTATTATGAAGGCAGCAATATAAAATTTTTAGATGATAAAATGATCGATGGATATATACCAGATAACGAAAAGAAAGTAATCACTTCATATGACAAACA
>Ga0255366_10009_pt2 | contig 13799 bp, 12 predicted proteins | sample ANMaggSeSYBR01C4_FD_182086 | JGI IMG/M metagenome (GOLD analysis project Ga0255366, IMG submission 182086) | Sediment cell enrichment communities from methane seep in Santa Monica Basin, California, United Staets - ANME aggregate JGI... | ecosystem: Environmental > Aquatic > Marine > Cold seeps >... | reverse complement strand
CGGACCAAGTATGTCCACTGACCCAGGGAAGATAAATGTCCTTGGCACACAGGAAATAAACGGTGAAAAGGTCTTTGTGCTTGAATTCCTGCAAGGCCGTGATTGCGGATGGGTACGTAAACCGTTCTTTGCAAAATATTCCCCGACAGCCTCATGGCTTACCGACCTTAAGCCTGCATTTGGGGAAGAGAAGTTCTTCTTTGAAGAGCCAGGAACGATATAACCACTTAAGGGGACACCTTACCCCTGTTCCCATACATATCATATTTTTAAAACATACGCCTTTTAACAATAATATTTAAATCAGTTACCGCATTAGGATAACACCTATACGTAGCCAAGGAACTGGACATATCCAGGAGGGCACCATCATGATCAAAGAAGTTACTGACCAGTACAATGCCAAAGAGATCGAAACAAAGGTTCATGGATTCTGGGAGGCGAACAACGCCTACAGATCAGTACGTGAACACAGGAAAGGCGCTAAGAAATTCTATTTTGTGGACGGACCACCATACACCACAGGTCACATCCACCTTGGTACTGCCTGGAACAAGATAATCAAGGACAGTATCCTGCGTTACATGTCAATGAACGACCATGACATCCTTGACAGGGCAGGCTGGGACATGCACGGATTGCCCATCGAGGTAAAGGTAGAAGGTGCCCTTGGTTTTGAATCAAAGAAGGACATCGAGACATATGGTGTAGGGAATTTCATTGAGAAATGTAAGGAGTTCGCACTTCGCCAGAAGGACGATATGACCGGACAGTTCCAAACCCTTGGCGTCTGGCTTGACTGGGAAGACCCTTACATGACGCTCAAGGATGAGTACATCGAAGCTGCATGGTGGACACTTAAACAAGCACAGGAAAAGAACCTGCTTGACACCGGAAAGAGAGTTGTCAACTGGTGCCCAAGATGCGAAACCGCAATTGCTGACGCGGAGGTCGAGTATGAGGACCGCGAAGACCCTTCAACTTACATCAAGTTCAAACTAAAGGACGAAGAGAACACTTTTGTCGTCATCTGGACAACAACCCCCTGGACCATCCCCTCCAACATTGCTGTGGCAGTCCATCCGGAATTCGAATATTCAAAAGTAAAAGCTATCAGTGAAAATAATGCAACTGAGATATTGATAATCGCATCAGAGCTTGTTGAGAACGTTCTCAGAATTGGCAGATATTTAGATTATGAAGTTCTCAGTACGATGTCAGGCAAAGACCTCGAGGGCACAGTTTACGAGCATCCCCTTGCAGACCTTGTGCCTTTACAGGCAGAGATAGAACACAGGATATGCAATGCAGATTACGTTACAGCAGATAGCACAGGTTGTGTACACATTGCGCCCGGACACGGTGTTGACGATTTTGAAGTTGGCGTAAAGAACGAACTCCCGATCTTCTGTCCTGTGGGCCCCAATGGTAGTTACACTCATGAAGCAGGAAAATATTGCGGAATGAACATCCGTGACGCAAACCGCGTTGTTATGGATGACCTGCTGGAGAGAGGACTTCTCATGGCCGAGAGAATGATCAGCCACAGGTATGGTCATTGCTGGAGATGTAAAACAGCTATCATCTACCTTGCAACCGAACAGTGGTTCCTGAAGATAGGCGAGCTAAAGGAAGATATGCTCAAAGAGATCAAGAAGGTCAACTGGACACCTGAATGGGCAGGTTCTGCAAGGTTCAAGGACTGGATAGAGGGTGCACGTGACTGGTGTATCTCAAGACAGCGCTACTGGGGTATCCCGATCCCTGTCTGGAAATGTTCAAGTTGTAACAGCCTGACAGTTATCGGAACCCGGGAAGAGCTTATCGAACGCTCAGGAGCAGACCCGAATATCGAGCTGCACAGACCTTATGTTGACAAAGTGACAATGCCATGTGAGTGTGGCGGAACCATGAAACGTGTCGAAGATGTCTTCGATGTCTGGTTCGATTCCGCAGTGGCATCCTGGGCAACATTGAGATTCCCACATTCAAAGGAAAAATTCGATGAATGGTGGCCTGCTGACTTTATCACAGAAGGACATGACCAGACACGTGGATGGTTCTATTCACAGCTTGGAGCCAGTATGGTAGCATTCGGAAAAGCACCATACAAGAATGTGCTCATGCACGGTTTCACCCTTGACGGCAGCGGAAAGAAGATGTCAAAGAGCATTGGCAATGTCATACAGCCTGCCGAGGTAATCGATAAGTTCGGTGCAGACACCCTCCGATCATATGTACTATCAGCAAGTGCACCCTGGGAAGACCTGAAGTTCAACTGGGATGAGCTGGCAACAGTGCACAGGACGAACAACATCCTGTGGAATGTATACAGATTCCCGCTTCCATATATGGCACTTGACGATTTCGACCCTCAGAAGGTTTCATACGAATCCGTTGAAGCTTATTTGAGAAGCGAGGACAAATGGATCCTTTCACGCATGCAGACAGTGATCGCAGAGGTCAATAAGGCAATGGATGCGAGATTACTGCACAAGGCAATGCGTTCCATCAATGAATTCGTGCTCGAGGACCTTTCGAGATGGTATATCCAGCTCATCAGACCAAGGACATGGGTAGAAGCAGACAATCCCGACAAACTGGCAGTCTACAGGGTGCTCTACGATGTGTTCGTGACCACTGCAAAGTTGATCGCACCATTCATGCCACACCTTGCAGAGGAAATGTACCAGAACCTTGTCAGGAACGTTGACGAGAATGCTCCTGTGACCATCCACCTCTGCGATTGGCCAACTGTCAACGAAGCACTTGTTGACACCAGCCTTGAAGCACAGATGAAGGTCGCACGCTCTATCGTCGAGGCTTCTTCCAACGCTCGCCAGAAGGTAGGACGTAAACTCAGATGGCCAGTTTCCCGCATCGTTGTCAGCCCGACAGATGAGAACACTATTGCAGCTGTCGAAGGACTGCGCTCTGTCCTTATGGACCAGACCAATGCCAAGGATATCGAGACTACCAAGGTCGGTGAAAGCTGGAACGAGCTTGGAGTGGAATCCGCACCTAACCCCGGAGCCATCGGACCGGTCTTTAAGGGAGATGCAGGTAAGATCAGTGCAGCTATCGGTGCAATGGATGCTTATGACCTGAAGAAAGGACTTGTCGGCGGAGAGATGGAGATATCTCTTGCAGACGGTACGAACGTGACCATCACCGAGAAAATGGTCAACTTCAGCGAAACGGTCCCTGAAGATGTGGGAAGTGCTGAATTCAATGGCGGAGTGGTCTTCGTTGATGCAAAACTTTCCCATGAGATAGAGTCAGAAGGATATTCAAGAGAGGTCATTCGCAGGATACAGGACATGCGTAAAGAACTGGACCTTGATGTCGATGACAGTATCAGAGGTCACATACAGATCAGCGATGAAAGAGTACTCGACCTTGTTCTCGACTTTGAGAACTACATCGCAAAAGAGGTACGTGCAAACGTGCTTGTGATCGGCCTGGATGTCGAAACCACCGGAGAGCTCGCAAAGGAATGGAATGTCGAAGGCATCCCAATGAGCATAGCGATCTCAAAGGAAGAATAATACAAAGGTGAAAAAATGGATTTTGAAAAGTGGGAGCCAGTCTATAAAGCGATCCTCGAGGACTTCGGTTTCTCAAGGGAAGATGATCAGAATGCTGCCAACATCCTTTCCCATCTCCTGATAGGACCTAACACCGCAAGTACCGATGTACTTGAAGAGCTCATTTCCGGAAAGGATGTGCTAGTCTGTGGGAATGCCCCCACACTGGCACAGGAGCTCGACCAGGTCAAGATCGAAGACCACGTTGTCATCGCAGCCGATGGTGCCACTGCAACCCTTGTGGACAGAGGCATTATCCCGGCCGTTATCGTGACAGACCTTGATGGTGATGTGGAAAAAGAGATACAGGCAAACAAGGAAGGCTCAATTGCGGTCATACATGCCCACGGCGACAATATTGAACAGATATTGAAGTATGTTCCAAGATTCAACAACATCATCGGCACCACACAGGCAGCACCCTTTAGCAACATATACAACTTCGGTGGTTTCACCGACGGTGACAGATGCGTTTTCCTCGCAGGTGAGTTCAATGCGACCAGCATAACCCTTGCAGGTTTCGATTTTGACGATGAGAACGTAAATGAGATGAAGCATAAGAAACTTGGCTGGGCGAAGAAGTTGCTCGGCGTCCTCTGAGCTTTTCTTTTTTTCTTTCTTTCTTTCTTTCTTTCTTTCTTTCTTCTTTTTTAGTCTCTCTTTGTTCATCAATAGTATTTTTAAGGATAAATGTAACATTAGTTCAAGCCTACACCAGAGAATAAACAATTGTTTCAGGCAAATCAAAGATGAAATTGTTTCCATGCTTCACCCATAAATATTGATAGCAATTACAATAATACAGTATATTTTATATTGTTTCAATTCTAATATTCAATCGAAAATATAGTCCTTCATTACATTATAAATAAAATAACGTTTATTATAAATTCTAAAGAGGTTTTATGCGAACTTTAGTGATCTGCATCGACAGGGATAATGACCTGGGAGAAAAGGCGAATGTCTCCAGTCCTATCATAGGGCGTGAAGATAATATCAAGGCTGCAGTGGAACTTGCTACTGTCGATCCTGAAGACTCCGATTCAAATACGATATTCGGAGGTATAAATGTCCTCAATGAGCTACACTCAAAGGGTATTGATGCGGAAATTGTGACCTTTGCAGGGGACAAGAACGTAGGGGTAATATCAGATCAGAGGATAGTTGTCCAGCTTGATGCGTTCCTGGAAGAGAATGATATCACTAACGCGATCTTTATTTCCGATGGTGCAGAGGATGAAACTCTTATACCTATCGTCCAATCACGCGTCAAGATAGACTCCGTAAAACGAATAGTGGTACAGCAGAGTGCAAATCTTGAAAGTACATACTACATCCTCAAGAACGCATTCAATGACCCGAAGATATCACAAACGTTCTTCGTACCAATTGGCCTTACAGCATTGATATATGCAATATTCCTTCTGGCAAACTATCCCGAAGGTGCTATAATCGGTATTTCAGCAGCCATAGGCGCTTACATGCTTTACCGCGGATTCAATCTTGACCAACCCTTCGCCCTTTTAAGGGAAAGGATGAAGGGTTCCTACTATGAAGGTCAAATGACATTTATGACAAATACAATTGCCATAATCCTTGCAGTAATAGCCACAATGATAGGAGCGATCACGTTGTGGAATTACTTTAACGCAGGTGGTGGCTGGTATTATGGACTTATCACGTTATTTACCGTATTCATCAATGTTACGGTCTGGTGGTATGTGATAGCCATACTTTTCGCCAACATCGGAAAAATGGTCGACCTGAAAATAAACGATCATTTTTCATTAAAAGATGTTTCACCATCCCTTTTCATTATAGCAATGGGATTGCTTTTCTGGGGTGCGAGTACCTACATACTTACAGTCAGCGCATTACCCGGTGCAACGGATCAACATAACCTTAGTATCCAATATTTCATCTATTCAATAGTAGGAGCGATAATAATTGCTCTTGCAGGCATTAAGATATCCCTGAATGAATCCTTTTCTGACACACAACGTAAGATCAAGAAAGGTAAAAAGGATAAAAATAAGAACTAAACCGACAAATTACCACCCATGAGCGTAGATGTAGCAATACTTGGTGGTGTCGGATCCTCTTCTTTTACAGACGGAGACACAAAGATCGTAGCTACTCCTTATGGAGATGTAGGAGTGTACATCATCCATAACAATGGGAAGAACATCGCAATGGTTCCCAGACATTCCGGTGCAGCAGAACATGTGCCTCCACACATGATCAATTACCGTGCCATCATATGGGCCATCCGTGAACTTGGTGTGAAAAGGATAATAGCAACCAACTCAGTAGGCACCATGAAAGATCATCCAATAGGAAGCTTTGTAGTAACTGATGATTTTATCGACCTTACCAAAAGCCGCATATCCACATTCTATGACAAGGAAACCGTTCATGTGGACATGACGGAGCCATATTGTCACATCATAAGCAAATGCCTGATGAATTCCCTTGACAAAAAAGGTCTCAGCTATACCAGAGGCACATACATATGCACCGAAGGACCACGTTTTGAGACACGTGCAGAAATAGCGATGATGAGCACTTTCGGAGACATCGTGGGAATGACAGGATTACCGGAAGTTGTACTGGCAAGGGAACTGGAACTTTGTTATGCGTCCATCTGCACCATCACAAACCAGGCTTGTGGAATGGCCGATGGCAAGATAACCGCAGATGAAGTTGTGGAAGAACTTAGTACAAAACAGGATATCCTGCTGGAAATACTGTTCGATGCCATCGACAACCTTCCAATGGATAGGGATTGTAGCTGCAAAGATGCGACCCACGGTGCACGCCTTTAAGACAAGTACATAGATGATCTCAGGGGAATTTTGCAAAAAATATAACCTACGGTAGCTGAACATTCCATTATGCTTGCTGCCCAGTTCCCCGATACAAAAGATCTCGACAAGGTCATTGATTAATTGCTCACCAGCGTTTCGAGGAACTTTCTAAACCCTTCATCGTCATCCCTAGCTGAAAATTCAAATATGCTAACATCCGGATTGATAGCTTCAAGCATATATTTTATTGAAAATACCTTATCCTCATCAGTAGAATCGATCTTGTTTATTCCAATAATTTCCGATTCCTTGATCTGTGTAATGATGAATTTTGGCAATTTATTAATTTCACTGCTAAAAGTGCCTGCATCTATAAGGTATACAAGCAGGAAGGACATGTCCTCAAAAGGCATGTGTTCAAGGCTTTCTTTTATCTGAGCTGGAAAGGCAGTACCTTCAAGCTCTATGAACACAAATTCAGGGACAGATTTTTCAGCCATCTCTTTTAAGGTCTTTTCGACAGCAAAACGCAAACTACAGGGCACACAGTCAACAGATAACTCTTGTATAGATATTCCCTCAAAAGGGAAGGAATTCTCATCAAGCTTTGTATCACCTTCACCTATAATTATTATTGCCAGTTTCTTGCTTCTTTCACCAAGATATGTTCCAATCTTGCCTATTAAGGAAGTTTTTCCACTTCCCTGCAAACCACATAAAAGAATTGTCCTCATTGAACTCCCCGTATTACATATTTGGACCTGTTAACGTATAAACATAGCCTTCTTGCCAGATAAAAAGTAACTAAATAAATTATGGAAATATAAGTAAAGCTCCTTTTTGAACCCGAAGCTATAGGACATACATTTTCAGAAAACAATTCGAACTTGGTGAAAAAAAGCAGCTAACATCCCATGAAAGCAGTTTAACTCTTTAAGGAAAAAGGGAAAACAAAGTGAAATATTGCCCCATGCTGTCGTTCATCATGCAATATCCCTTGATGTATCGATCTGCACACCTTCTGAAACTTTGAACTTGAGAACGTCTGAATTTGGCACCATCCCACGAATCTTGGGAATTGCGAGCTTGCTTATTACATGATCACAGCTGTGGTCAACACTTACATCGAAGATGACATCAGAAGCGTTAAGCACCTCATTTTCAATATGCTCATCGTAGCATCCTTTCAATGAATAAAGATAGACCATGCTATTGGTCTCTTTAGAGATTTCGTAGATTATGTTAGTAAACCTCTTCAACAGACCGGGATTCACATTGAGATTCATGAAGAATGAGAAATTGTCAAAGATAATGTTGATAGCTTCATCGCCAGCATCGCCCTGGATGTTTTGCAGATTATATTCAGTGAACTCGATGATCTTGGAATCGACATACTCATTGCCTACATTATCGATCATATTGCCCGTTGGAGTAAAATAATACTCGCCGTAGATATCGACAAATGTGATGTGAGAAGAATCAAGATTCTGATTTATGATATCCCTCATGATATATTTAGGTCTGCGGCCTGTGGTAAAATAGTATGTCTTGCGTGATTGAGTAAATTCATAAAGGAAGACCTCTGACATCGATCGGGGATCTGCCGAAAAATAGATCATGGAACTAAGTGGCAAACCACCGCCAAGGCTTCTGTCCAGAACATAGATACCAGTGGGTGAAATGACAGGACCCTTATAGACTGGAGTTTGCGGTTCAGGTACTTGATCACGAGTAAGAACTTCCGATTTTGGGACGGCACAAAAATCAAGTTTCCGACGGTTGGAAAGCTCTTCTGAAGTCGAGCGTTTTTGTACTGCCGTATTCTGATTCTGCGACGACTTTGGAGTAAGTATTACCTCCACACCCATAGAAAGACCACCTGACATTTCATATCCCCCATACCAATATTACACAGTGTAGTATTGCTTAAGAATTATATAACTGTGCGCATACATGTAAGAATTGTGAACACCTTTATTGTAAAAAAGGTTTGAACAAACATGATTTATATATGAGTGCACCTCTTTGAAATCAGAAAATGACTTTGTGGACATTCCTAAAAGCTGAGAAAGCAAAGGTCATAGTAATGGCCATCAAGGACCGTAAAAGAGTGCCACTCTTAACCGGAGAGCTCATCCTTCACACATCCCCCGCAGGCCCACGTCCGCATAAATTTCGCGTGGTCAAAGATGATAAAGAGGAGTTAAGACAACCAGAGGAGTTCATTGAGCTTCTCAGGATCTCAGAGCGCATTCTTATCGATGTTGAGAGTGAAAAGAGGAGCGAAGCTGCCGTCCGGGAATTTATGGATGATTTCCACCTGGAATCGGAAGATGTGCATGTGTGCAGATTCTGCCTGCTAAAGAAACAGTTCAATTTCATTAATAAGAAGTCGATCAAATATCATCACGAACTAATTTGCGAGGATTGTGCAAAGGAAGAGCTTGAGATGGCACTTCGTAATGCACATAGCTATATTGGCGATGAGGCTGCAGATCGCATCCTGCAGATCATGCTCACCACGCGTGACCTTGATCGTACCATAGGCATGCTGAGCCCGGAAGAACTTGACCTTGAATATACACGGTTCGATACGATAGAGCAACAGACACATGCCAATAAGATAAAGATAAAGGATATTCCGCTCTCAAAAAAGCTTAAAGATATACTGCTTCAAAAATCCGATACATTCCTGCCGGTACAATCACTATCCATCGAAAAGGGATTGCTGGAGAGAAGGAATCAGCTTGTTACATCAGTTACTGCTACCGGAAAGACCCTTATTGGAGAGATCGCGGGTATTGAGAACATCTTGCATGGACACGGAAAGATGCTCTATCTTGTCCCTCTTGTGGCACTGGCGAACCAGAAATATGATCAGTTCAACAAACGTTATTCAGGTATAGGGCTCAATACCTCGATAAGGGTAGGAAGTTCGAAGATAAGGACATCGAAGACAAAGAAGATGAAAAGGGGACTTGATGCCGACATTATAGTGGGTACATATGAAGGTCTTGACGTTATACTTCGTACAGGGGATGCCGATCTTCTGGGACAGATCGGTACTGTGGTCATCGATGAAGTGCATATGATAGAAGACTCTGAGCGTGGTCACCGTCTGGATGGAGTTATCGGGAGGCTCAAATACGTTGCATCAGGTGCACAGTTCATTTACCTTTCAGCAACTGTGGCAAAACCAAAGTTGCTCGCAAAAAGACTCAATACCGAGCTTGTGGAATATGAGTACAGGCCGGTACCTATTGAAAGACATCTGCTGTTCTGCCCAGAGAACAGCAAGATCAGACTGATGACAAAGCTTGCCAAGGACGAGTATGCCAAGGTCTCTTCGAAGGGACACCGGGGACAGACGATCATATTCACAAATTCACGCCGGAACTGTCACAGTATCGCACAGGCAATATCGATGCCCGCATCCCCATACCATGCCGGTCTTTCAATGGAGGAGAGAAAGAAGATCGAAAGGCGGTTCGAGAAGGGAGACATACCGGTAGTAGTAACTACAGCAGCCCTTGCGGCAGGAGTGGATTTCCCGGCATCGCAGGTCATCTTTGAATCCCTGGCAATGGGTATCGAATGGCTGAACATGCAAGAGTTCCTGCAGATGCTTGGCCGTGCGGGAAGGCCTGATTTCCATGACCGGGGTATTGTCGTCTTGCTTGCCACCCCTCAAAAACATTACACAAGCGAGCAGACCGGTACTGAAGAGGAAGTTGCCATCAGGCTGTTGAATGGCGAGATGGAACATACGGATGTGAAGTATGGTGAAGAGGAACAGATAGAGGAGATCCTGGCAACCGCTGCTGTCACTGCATCTAAAAGGGACCTGGAGACCATACACAGGAACATGCTGGCGGACTTTGAATTTAATTCATTGCTTGCTAAACTGAAAAAGAAGAAGTTCATTACGATAAAGGATGATTCCATCAAACTTACGAAGTTCGGAAGTATTGCCGCAGGACATTTCCTTTCGATCTCAAAGGCGTTCTTGATACGTGATGCGGTCCTTTCCGACCACAGGGCCATAGAGATAGTCACGAATCTCGAGTTCTTCGAGGCTGTTTATTTCAAGTATGCAGCCCAGATATCAACTGCCCTGAAGATAAATATGCCTTCAAGGGTGTTCCAGGGAGCTTCAATGGATATTGTTATGGAGGGTGAGAACCTTTCGAAACTTGAGACCAAGATGCAGGACCAGATACTGGACTTTGCTTCAGATTTCCTGACGTGTGGATGCAAGGATAGCCCATTTTGCGGATGTCCTGAGCATTTGTTCTCCGAGAAGATCATCAACATGAGGATGGATGGTTATGATCCTATACAGATAGTCAGGCAGCTTGAGGATAAGTACGGTATTACTGCATATCCGGGAGATCTGCTCGGATATCTTGATGATACTATAAGAAACCTTGATGCTGTTGAGAGGATAGCGGCAGTATATTCAAAGAAAGATATTGCATATTCTGCAAAAGATCTGAAAAAGCTCATTGAAGGATAATATGGGTTTATTCCGAATGGGACAAACCCTTTTAAGCGATGTTAACAATTACTTTCCAAATCAGGAATTGTTTTTGAAGGATATATTAATATGACCGAAGATAAGATCGCTCCCGAAGGGAAAGTTACAAAGAAGTTGAAGATAGAGATCGTTAAACCTGAGAACTTTAAGCAGACCTATGCTATTGGTGCATTGGGTGGTCACAGTCCTTACGATTTTAGGATCGGTTTCTATAATGACAGCCCTAAAGGGTTTGAGAAATCTTCGAATTCACAGGTCATACAGAGGTCTATCGAGACAGAAGTGATCATGTCACCTCTTGCCGCACTGGAACTATCCCACTGGCTTGAACAGCATATTCGCGACTTTGAAGCTATGTTCGGACCTATCGCTAAAGTGAAGAACCATCCGCGTGCAGTAGAACAGCCAGAAGATACAGCCGAAATACAGGGATATATCTAAGAGATCACCTACGATCTACAATTTGTGGGAACGATGTTTTACTTCTAATCGGTAACCATAAATAGTAGGCAGAACACTTTACTTTTTCCGTATATAGTATTGATTATTACCTATTAACAATGATGTGAGGATACAATCTTGTTCCCAAATAAGAAAGTTCAGAAAATGATTGGATCTAAAGTCCAGGTAGAGATGAAGGGCGACCAGCATATCCTTGAAGGTACATTACAGAGTGCTGATGATTACCTAAACCTGCATCTTGTAGATACCACAGAGCTCGCTGATGGCGAACGCCTACGATCACTTGGTTCCGTTGTATTGAGAGGAAACAACATAATATTGATAGTGCCTGTAGAGAACTAAGATCTTATTTCCCGGAAAGATCATGGAAATAGAAGAGAAGACTCTAAAGATCATACGCGATAGCAAGGAAGGCGTCTATCAGAACGAGCTCTGGAAGCTTCTGGAGATAGACAGCCGTAAATGTTCAAGGATACTTAACAAGCTGATTAAAGCGGAGCTTATATCCCGCGAATCATCTGTTAATAATGGAGCCAGTACCTACCTTATTAAGGTAGTCACTCCAGAAGAGGAATCCTTTGATCTGCTCCTTGCAGGAGAGATGTTCTCCCCTTGCGCAGGTTGCAGGCTTGCCTGCCAACCCGAAGAATGCGAACTGTTGTCAGCATGGGTCAGCCAGCTGGACGCAGAACCCGTCGAGACAGCAGAAGAAGAAGAATAAGCCTTTCCAAGCGAAAGGTATATATCATTAATAGCCCTTATAGGGCTCGCTTCAATGCGAGCGAAAAACAGAGTGCTCCGGTAGTGTAGTCCGGCCAATCATTCCAGCCTTTCGAGCTGAAAACTCGGGTTCGAATCCCGGCCGGAGCACCAATATAACTTTTTTAAAGTGTAATATAGATCATGCAGATTCCATTGTAATTATTATAATTGGTTAGAAAGGTATATATCCTTAATCGCCATTATAGGACTCGCTTCAATGCGAGCGAAAAACAGAGTGCTCCGGTAGTGTAGTCCGGCCAATCATTCCAGCCTTTCGAGCTGAAAACTCGGGTTCGAATCCCGGCCGGAGCACCAATATAACTTTTTTAAAATGTTTTTTACAAAACATAAGCTTTTTCTATTACAATTAAGCATCTTTTCTGAAAATTCTGCTAACACAGAGCCAGCGGCTACAAGTATGGAAGGATTAACATACATAGTCTGAAACTAGAGTCCCAGAGTACTTATTCACTGCTTGTTCGCTATCACTACTACCTTTTTCAGACACTCCAAGCAGTGGGGTGTGAGCTTTCGCATCATACGAATTCATGCATGCAAGGTCCATGAAATTATATTGAACTCACTCCCAATTTGTTTTATATCGCATGACCAACAACATTGATATGGGTAAATGAGGGGGATTTGAAAAACCCTGTAAGGTAGGGCTTGAGATTGTATTCCTCCAATCTACAGGAGTGATCACATGAAGAAAATAGTCTCTATGAATCCGGCAACAGGGGAAATAAATGAAGAATTTGAACTTTATTCCGAAGAGAGGATCAACCATACCTTAACAAAGGCAAGGACTACTTTTCTTGAATGGAAATACCTTGACATTTCCGAAAGAGCACATTATCTAAAAACGGCAGCTGCACAACTAAGAAAGGATAAGGATGAACTGGGCCGTATCATAACGATCGAGATGGGCAAACCCATCAAGGAATCAGTTCCCGAAGTGGAGAAATGCGCGTGGGCTCTCGAATATTATGCGGAGAATGCGGAGAATTTCCTTGCGCCGGAAGCTGTGGAAACCGACGCCCTGGATTCCGGGGTCGCGTTTGAACCAAAGGGAGTCATTCTCAGTATAATGCCCTGGAATTTCCCGTTCTGGCAGGCCCTTCGTTTCGGTGCACCGGCACTTGTAGGAGGCAATACGGTCATACTGAAGCATGCCAGCTCCGTGCCCATGTGTGCCCTTGCGATTGAAAAGGTGTTTGCTGATGCAGGCCTTCCGGAAGGTGCATTCCAGACCCTGCTCATCGATGGCAGGACCGCCTCGGAACTCATCGCAAGGGATGAGATCGCAGCAGTCACTTTCACAGGCAGCCTTAATGCAGGCAGCAAGGTGGCGGAAGCTGCAGGCAGGAATATGAAAAAGGCTGTGCTTGAGCTTGGGGGGAGTGATCCGTTCATCGTTCTTGATGATGCCAATGTGGAGATGGCCGCGAAGGCAGGAGTGAACAGTCGCTTCCAGAACGGCGGCCAGAGTTGCATTGCAGCCAAACGTTTCATTGTTACCGAAGCTGTGGCCGATGAATTCCTGCGTATCTTCATTGAAACCTTGATATTCCTGTAATGGTCCGGGAATTCCTGCGGGGTAACTGCAGAGGTCAGTGCACGGAGGGTTGTCTTAAGGGTGCCCAG
>Ga0255366_10071_pt1 | contig 13848 bp, 6 predicted proteins | sample ANMaggSeSYBR01C4_FD_182086 | JGI IMG/M metagenome (GOLD analysis project Ga0255366, IMG submission 182086) | Sediment cell enrichment communities from methane seep in Santa Monica Basin, California, United Staets - ANME aggregate JGI... | ecosystem: Environmental > Aquatic > Marine > Cold seeps >... | reverse complement strand
CAACAAGGTTCGAAAGCAAAATATAAGCTACATGATTATCCGGCCTGTATAATATTAAATATGGTGATTCAGGATTTATTTTATAACCAGCATCACAAAACCAAATAAAATATAAATTCAGACCCACGATCACAGAAACCGTTACCAACCTGATCAAGGAAAATCGAAACGCTTTATTTTGCTGTCGCAAATAGGCAAACTGTATAGCTGTAAATGCATCAAGTCCAATAATCAATGCTGCATAAAAAACATATTCGGGATGATTGGGATATTTTAGCCAGGATGCAATGGGATCGAGAAAAAAACCTACCAGGACAATAAAAAATACAGAAGTGGTAAAAATGCTGAAAATCGTAGTGCTGAAAACTCTTTCAGGATTCCCTTCTTTTTGGGTATACCTAAAAAACGTAGTTTCCATTCCGTACATTAGCAAAACAAAAAAGAAGGCGATATAAGCATAAAGCTCAGTAACAATACCATAGTCCTCTTTTAGCAACAATCTGGTATAAAGAGGTAGTAACAAATAGTTCAACAACCTTGGTACAATGGTTCCAAGTCCGTAAACTGCTGTTTGACCTGCAAGCTGTTTTAAGGGGTTTTTAAAATGCCTGATTTTATTAACCTGACAAATGTAAAGATTTACTTTGAATTTTATTATACGAGTAAATTTTCATCAAACCCAATTTATATCCGTTATAAATAGCCTGTGTATTTTTGGTAAAATTAAAAACCTTTATAAATTTATCGCTTCCCAACTATGTTAAATAAGCAACTATTTCAGGTTAAACAATAATTAAATCATATGAAAAATTTATTTAGAATTTCAGCATTGCTGGCATTGGTTATATGTTTGCAATCGGCCATTTCTCAAAACGTAATGTTTCCAGATAGCTGGAGCAAACATGGAATTACACTTCAAAACCAGGAAAGCAACAAACTTACAATTGACTTTTCCCTTACAGAATTTTCATTTGTAGAACAGGAAATTGACGGGCAGGTAAAAAAAAGTGTGAAAACTCCAGGAGTTTTTCTTCAAAACGATGAAGGAGCCCCGGATTTGCCCGGAACAAGTAGATACATAGCTATACCACAGGGAGCTAGTACAAGCTTCAAAATTATCGCTTCACGAACGGAAATTATTAAAAATATAGATATTGCCCCGGCCCCAAGAATCCCCCTTGATACTGAAACAGGGCCTTTGGAATATAAACAAAACCAAAAAATTTACAACAAAAATGCATATTATCCTGAAAATATTGTATTAATCAGTGAGTCAAAGAAAATCAGGGGTGTAGATGTTGTAATGCTGGGAATAACACCATTTCAATACAACCCGGTAACAAAAGAGCTAATTATTTACAGGGATTTAAAAATTGAAATTGAGCACAAAGGTGGAAACGGTTTAATAGGGGAAAACAGGTTAAGGAGCCGCTGGTGGGATCCAATTATTAAAGATGCCGTTTTAAATCCGGACGCCATACCTACTGTTGAATATTCCAATGTTAAAAGTAACTCCGACTCACCTGACTACGAATATCTTGTTATTGTACCAGATGATCCGATATTTATTTCATGGGCCGATTCAGTTAAAAAATGGCGTACACTACAAGGAATCAAAACTGGTGTGGTTACTACAACAGAGGTTGGTGGAAATACAACTACAGCAATTGAAACTTATGTAAACAATGCATACAACACCTGGGACGTGCCACCTGCAGCAGTACTTCTGATTGGTGACTATGGAACTTCGGGCAGCACCGTTGTTTCCCCAATCTATAATTCATATTGCGTTTCCGATAACATATTCGCTGATGTAGATAATGATCATTTGCCGGATATTGTTTTTGCAAGGATGACGGCTCAAAATGCAACTCACCTAGAAACCATGATCACCAAGTTTCTTGATTATGAACGGACACCTCCAACTAATCCTGGATTTTATAATAACCCAATCACAGCCTGCGGATGGCAAACAGAAAGATGGTTCCAGATATGCTGTGAAACTGTAGGTGGTTTCTGGTCCAATGAATTAGGGAAATCACCAGTACGTATTAATGAAATATACAGTGGTACACCAGGTTCTACCTGGTCAACAGCTACAAATACAAGCACCGTAGTTAATTATTTTGGCCCTTCGGGTTTAGACTACATCCCCTCCTCCCCTTCTACTTTAGGTGGTTGGTCTGGCGGAAATGCAACTGACATTAACAATGCATTAAACAGCGGTGCATTTATTTTACAACACAGGGATCATGGAGGAACAACAGGTTGGGGCGAACCAGATTATACTTCTTCTGATATTAATGGTTTAACAAATACAGATTTATCTTGGGTATTTTCTATTAATTGTTTAACTGGAAAATATAACATTTCCGGGGAGTGTTTTGCAGAAAAGTTTCACAGGTATACTTATGGGGGAAATAATTCGGGTGCCTTGGGTATTACTGCTGCATCCGAGGTTTCTTATTCATTTGTAAATGATACTTACGTATGGGGTATATATGATAATATGTGGCCTGAATTCATGCCTGATTATGGAACGAATCCAGCTCATAGGGGAATTTTACCGGCTTTTGGAAACGCTGCCGGAAAAATATTTCTGGAATCCTCCTCCTGGCCCTATAACACAAGTAATAAAGAAGTTACCTATCACCTTTTCCATCACCACGGCGATGCTTTTTCTACTGTATATTCTGAAATTCCACAATTGCTCAGCGTTTCACACGCAGCAGTATTGTTAAGCGGGATAAACTCTTTTACCGTAACAGCTAATGCCGGCTCATTTATAGCCCTTACTGTAAATAATGAAATAATAGGAACAGCTGATGGTACAGGTTCACCTGTAGCTATTACTATTCCACCTCAAAATCCGGGAGACGTTATGATTGTGACTGTTACAAAGCAAAATTATTACAGGTATTCTTCAACTGTATCAGTTATTCCACCAAGCGGGCCTTATGTAGCATATACATCCCATACAATTAATGATGCAGCCGGAAATAATAATGGCGAAGCTGATTTTGGAGAGGATATTACACTGAATATAACATTGGAAAATCAAGGAAGCACTGCTGCATACAATACAAATGCAACCCTTATCTGTACGGACCCTTATGTTAATATTACAGATAATTATCAGGTTTATGGGACTATTAATGCCGGAGCTTTTTCAACAATTAACAATGCTTTTGCTTTAACCGTTGCAAATGACATTCCTGATCAATATGTATTGGATTTTGAGCTTCAGGTGAATGGAGATGCTAAAGATACCTGGACTTCTTATTTTAGTATTGTTGTTAATGCGCCGGTTTTAGATATCGGAACTTTAACAATTGATGATTCGGAAATGGGAAATGGTGATGGTAAACTTGATCCGGGCGAAACAGTTGACATAATTATCGAAACAACCAATAATGGCCATAGCAATTCACCTTCTGCTACAGGATATCTTTCAAGTACCAGTCCATATATTACTGTAAATACGTCATCCTCCCCATTGGGAATAATTAACATTGGTGTAACTTCAAATGCAATATTTAATATCACTGTTGATGAAACAACACCCTTAGGGGAAGTAGTTGATCTGATTTTTGATGTTGTTGCAGATTTGTATTCCAACAATAATTCTTTTTATGAGAGTGTTGGTTTAATTATAGAAGACTGGGAAACAGGTGATTTCTCCAAATTCCCCTGGGAGTTTAGTGGAAATGCTAATTTCTCGGTAGTTACAGAAAGTCCTTATGAAGGGGCATTTTGTGCAAAGTCAGGAGATATTTCTGATAATCAAACATCATCTTTATTATTAACAGCTTATATATCAAGCCCCGGAACTATATCATTTTACAGGAAAGTATCCTCCGAAAGTAGCTGGGATTACCTTAGGTTCTATATAGATGGCTCTTTACAGGATCAATGGTCCGGTACCGTAGCATGGGGACAGGTCAGCTATTCAGTTACATCAGGAGAACATACTTTCGAATGGATGTACTATAAAGATGGTAGTGTTTCTACCGGTTCCGATTGTGCATGGGTAGATTATATCATATTACCGGCAATGACCCCTCCTCCAACACCGGCTGAGATAGAAATTTCTCCTTTAAACTTTAACGTTACCCTGTCACAAGATGATATGACAGATGGATTATTGCATATTTCTAATTTAGGGGAGCTTGATTTAACGTATAATACAAGCGTTAATTATTCAGATAAATCCGGCTGGTTTAATCCGAATTTTAAATTAGGATATACTCAGGAAAATTTTACAATAAGTACAAAAGAAGAAATATGCCCAAATCAACAAGTAGGTTACTCTTATCCTGAAGCTGTTGGTGATATCTTGATGGAATTGGATATAGAGACACCGACAGGTGATTACCAGATTCTCGGTTGTGAGTTTGATGGTACATATCTCTGGTTTACCGGAGGAGGTAATTCAGGAACAAACATGCTGTATAAATTTGATATTTCAGGGAACTTGCTCAATAGTTATTCCCAGGGAACAACTTCTGACTGGGGAATGAGGGATATGGCTTTTGACGGTACATATTTGTATGCCGGGAATGAAGATGGGTTTTATCAAATTAATCCAACTACCGGGGCTGTTACTACTATGTTCACTGGAAATTTAGGATTGGGAACAATTAGGGCATTAGCGTATAACCCAGCCACGAGTCATTTCTATGCAGCCAACTGGGATACTCAAATCATTGAATTTGATGCCAGTGGTACACAACACGCCACTTTTACGGCGCCTGGATTAATAACTATGTACGGATTTGCTTTTGATGAAACTAATAATGTACTATGGATACATAACCGCACAGGAACTCCCGAAACTACATTTTATGAATACGATATTATTACACAATCACTGACCGGAGTATCAATACAGGTACCCTGGATGACAGGGCTGACTGGGCAGATTAACGGTGGGGCTTTCTTGTCAACCGACCTAATTACTGGAAAAAAAGTTCTTGGCGGAGTTGTTCAGGGCGATCCTGTTGACATGTTTTTCGCAATGGAATTAGAAGATTTGTTTTCATATACCTGGCTATCAATAACCAATAACGGTTCGGGTACTGTTCCTGAAGGAGGCTCTTTAGACGTTACTATTCATTTTGATGCTACAAGTTTAGATTTGGGGATATATACGGGAGAAGTTATTGTAAACAGTAATGATCCTGATAATCCTCATATTGTTGTTCCTTGTACCCTTGAAGTTGTTGCCGGGACAACTGTTAATCTACAGGCATTTATTGAAGGGCCGTTTTCGGGATATGAAATGAACACCACACTCAACACGTTGGGGTATATCCCTTTATCGCAGCCTTACAATATTGCCCCCTGGAATTACAATGGCACTGAAAACGTTGGTTCAATCCCCAATAATGATATTGTTGACTGGGTTCTAATTGAATTACGTGAGACAACTGGAAGCGCTTCTACTGCAACATCAGGAACAATGATAGCAAGACATGCCGGATTTATTTTATCAGATGGTACTATTGTGAATATTGACGGAAATTCTCCATTGAGGTTTGGTGCTGAGATTACAGACAATTTATTTGCAGTTGTTTACCATAGAAATCATCTCGGTATTATGTCAGCTAATCCTCTGATTTATTCAGGTGATGAATATATTTATAATTTTTCATCTGGTATTGGTCAGGTTTATGGCGGAATTAATGGACATAAAGAAATTGGTACAGGAATATGGGGCATGATGGCAGGAGAAGGAAACAATGATGGAGAGGTTGATAACAAGGATAAGGATGATATATGGATATTACAGCAAAACAGTTCGGGCTACCTGATTGGTGATTTTGATATGAACAGTCTGGTTAATTCAACTGATATTATATCTTTCTGGAAAGAAAACTCAGGCAAATGTTCGATGATTATTAAATAACCTAAATTTTAATTTCACATAAACGGATGGCAAAAATAGCTGTCCGTTTTTTCTATATAATTATTCCTTAGTTTTACTATCATTACTTCAAACTGGAAAATATGGGGAAAGAGATTGAAAGAAAGTTTCTTGTAAAAAACAACAATTATCGCAAAAGCGCAAAAGGTGTTTTCATCCAGCAGGGATTTTTGAATACTGATAAAGAAAGGGTGGTATGGGTTCGAATTGAAGGAGACAATTCAACAACAACCGTTAAAGGAATTTCGTCCGGACCCTAGCGTATAGAATTTGAATATGGCATTTCATACAAAGGATGCTCAGTAACTTTTGAACGAAATTTGTTGACGGCAATTGAAAAACATAGACTTTTCGAGAGATAAAAAGCTTAAATCTTCTCTTTTGGAGCACTAAAGATTTTTCCTCTAAAAATTATTGATTTTTCAAAAAATGTTATATATTTGCGAAAGGTTGATTGTTATTTCTCATGATGATATCATATTAAAATATATAATTATTATCTCTATACAAGTTAATAATTAATACGGTTTTTCATAATTCGATTCTTTTGGGTTTGGCGGGGTTCGCAATTGCGAACTCCGTTTTTTTATGCACTTTTGTATTCTCATTTAAGACGAATAATACATGAATACTCAAATCAAAACAATCTACCTGAAAAGGCAACAACTTCATAAAGACAGATTGAGCCATTTTACATCAAGAAGCAAGCTCATTTCTATTCTTCGACTATTCATTTTTTTACTGGCCGCTGTTCTTCTATATGTTTTTGCAAGGGCTCAATCATCATCAGGAATTATTCTCACCATATTTATAAGTTTGGGATTTTTTATTTCCTTGATTAAATATCACGGTAAAATACTCATGCATAAAAAAATAGAAGAAGGATTAGTTAAAATCAATACTGATGAACTTGCCTGTATCGATGGACGCTTCGAGCAATTTGACGGAGGTACGGAATTTGATGATTTGGAGCATTATTATTCAACGGATCTTGATATATTTGGTGAAGGTTCTTTATACCAGTTTATAAACCGTTCGGCTACACATATAGGAGAAGTCAGGTTGTCAGAAAAACTAAAGAGCCCATCGTTGGATATCAATGAAATTAAAGACGATCAACAATTTATTAAAGCATTATCACAAAACCTGGATTGGAGGCAAAAGTTTTTGGCAATGGGCAAAGTGTATGGAGAGAAAAAGGATGATAAAGAAAAAATTATTAGTTGGTCAAAGTTGAAGCCTCATTTTAATCACCCTGTTTTCTGGGTTTTAGTTTTTCTAATTCCTACATTAACATTTGTCATGATAGTCTTACTTTCAATGGGTGTTATTACAGATAAAATCTTTTTATTGTATATGCTTGTTCCCTGGGGAATCGCCGGATCGTATGCAATTAAGGTAAACAGTAGGCATATGATGGTAAGCAAAACATCAGAAACCCTGGTGAAATATGCCAAACTAATTAGTCTTGTTGAAAATGCTGAGTTTAATTCTGGAAGATTTAATGATTTAAAGGGAAAGATTTCATCCGGATCCCGCTCGTCGAGTTTTAATATGAAAAAGCTTTCATCAATTCTGAACGCCCTTGACAACCGCTTGAATTTTGTTTCATGGGCACTGTTAAACGGCCTGTTACTTTGGGATATTTTACAAATGAAGAGGTTGGAGTTTTGGCAGAAAAAACATGCCAAGGATATTCAAAACTGGTTTGATGTTATTGCTGAAATTGATGCTATCAACAGTTTTGCAAATTACTCTTACAACCATCCTAACGCTATTATCCCAGAACTAAATCATAAGAAACAAGACCTTGAGGTTGTAAACCTGGGGCATCCCCTAATCAATTCAAAGTTGCGAGTAAATAATAATGTTACCATTAAACATGATGAATTCAAAATCATCACAGGAGCTAATATGGCAGGTAAAAGTACTTATCTAAGAACAATTGGTGTTAATCTGGTCCTGGCTATGTGTGGAGCTCCAATTTGTGCCGATTCATTTTCATTTAAACCAGTACAAATATTTACCAGTATTCGAACGCGTGATTCATTATATAAAAACGAGTCATATTTTTATGCCGAACTAAAGCGACTCCAGTCAATCATTCATAAGCTTAAGGAGGGTTCAAGATTGTTTATCATTTTGGATGAAATCCTAAAAGGAACAAATTCGAAGGATAAACATGCAGGCTCAGAAGCATTACTAAAGCAATTATTAAAACATGATGCCAGTGGAATTGTAGCTACACATGATGTAGGATTGGGTCAACTTGAAGACATTTTTCCCGATAGAATTAAGAATAATTGTTTTGAAGTTGATATAATCGGAAATAAACTCCAATTTGATTATAAACTCCGAACAGGTGTTTCAAAAAACCTGAACGCTACTTTTCTAATGCGGGAAATGGGCATAACAATATAACTATCCTTCATATACCGGTAAAGAAATGTAAAAACTCGTACCTTCTCCTGACTCCGATTCAAACGATATTGACCCTCCGGCGTTCTCGATTGTGTTTTTTACCATGGCCAGGCCGAGCCCCATACCACCTGATTTCGTAGTAAAGTTGGGATAGAATACTTTCTCTTTTTGGTCTTCCGGGATTCCAATTCCATTGTCAGAAAAATTAATTAAATACTCAGAATTAACTCTGCTAATAGAAATGGTAATTTTTCCATCAGTTGGATTTGTAATAGCCTGAATTGAGTTTTTAATCAGGTTATTAAACACTCTTAACATTTGCTCCCTGTCAACCAAAACTGTACACACATTTTGATTTTCAAACGAAATATTAATTTTGGTTGTATTGTTAAATAATCCAATCGAATTGTTGATAATTTCAACCATATCCACAGGCGAAATACGTGAACGGGGCATATTGGCAAAGTCGGAAAACTCAGAAGCAATGATGGACAAGGACTCAATTTGTTCAATTATTGTTTGTGTAAAACGTTTTAAACGATCATCCCAATCCGGAGTTTTCTCATTCCAGGCTTTTTGTAAATACTGAACGCTTAACTTCATAGGAGTTAAAGGGTTCTTTATTTCATGTGCGATTTGCTGAGCCATTTGCCGCCACGCACTTTCCCTTTCTGATTTCGCTAGAAGATCAGCACTTTTGGCCAATTCATCCACCATACGATTGTATTCATTGACGAGGCCTCCAATTTCGTCCATTCTGTTCCATTCAATTTTTTCATCTGTTTTACCTAACTGCAACCGACTTATTTTTTCTTTAATTAATTGTACCGGTTTCGTAATATAATTCGATACAATAAGTGCAATAAATATGGCAATGGCGACTAGAATTACATTAATATTTATAAATGCAACAAGGAAGGTAGATACTTCATTTGTTAACTCATCCTGTTTTGCAAAGTATGGAAGGTTAAGGTATGCTATTAATTTGTTTTCATTGTTTCTAAAGGGTATATAGGCCGATAAATATTTATAATCACCAATTTTTTCCTCATGGATAAAAAGTGATTTATTATTACTACTAAGATTAAAATAGGCCTTCGGATTCATCTTTGTTGATTTCAATCCTTCATTAAATATCTCTGGACGCGAAGTTGCCAGTAAAGTTCCGTTTAAGTCATACAGATTGATATCAGAGAAAAATACCAATGAAAACTTATATAGCAAATCTGATAAATATAACTCCATATCCGAATGTAAAGAAGGTTCATCTGCAAGTTTATGTTCCAGCTCAATTAAAACGGAATGGGTTTTTTCACTTAAAATCGAATAGTTTTTGTTTGTGTTTAGAGAAATAATATAAAATAAGGATCCTACCCCAACAAACAAGAAGGAAACTGTAATGAGCATGGTTACAGAAAACTGGAGGCGCTTTTTAAAACCGAAACTGGAAATTCTTAGATTGACAGGGCTTTTAATAATGAGGTAAGTTAATAATATCATTAAGCCATAAAATATTGAAATATATGAAAATGGTGCTATGACATCTAACAAAGAGGGGGTTTGTTTGCTGATTATCAAAACTGTGTTTTCATTTACCTGGCAAGAAATATGCGAATAGCCATCGTAGTTATAGAAAGTATTTAGTGCATTATGCTGTATATCTTCAACAAGAAAAGTAGAATAAAAGTATTTCCCAAAACGATATGCAAGTTCCTGATTTTCGTACCTGGCATAAGAGTATACAGACCAGTTTATCGAATTTGTTGTTTCCTGGTCAATTAGCAACTCGGGATAGCCCAGGCCTTTTGGGATATATTTAGGAAAAACCTCTGTAAATATTTTTATCGGGAGATGCTTATCCGAAAAATCTATAATTCCTATATAACAATCATCGTTAAAATCATAATCCAAAAAATAGAAATTTTGGCAATCTGTAGGCATTCCATATTCCGCTATCGACTGGTCAAAATAATGGAAACAATCAACCATGATGTTTTCTGCCTGAATATCCAAAAGCTTAGCTGAATCACAGATCGTTATTAATATATCATATTTTAACCAAAACCCATTGAAATAGTTGGATTCAATATAAACTGAAGCCTCTTCCTGATTTATTTCCAAATAGTCTTTTAACAATTTATTCAGGGTTGAGTCAGACAATATACTATTCGAAACTTCCTTGAATTTAAATTCTGCAACCGGGTCTTTTTGGGTTGAAAGCTCAATGGCCGTTAATTTTCTATATTCATGTTCTTTAAAACCATTGGCATTGTATAAAATATAAGTAGAAAAAAAGGAGAAAAGTAAAATGTAAAACAGGGTACTTGAAAATTGAATGTTGATAGATTTGGATTTAAAAACAAACCAAAAAGACAAAATATAGAAAAAAAGAAAAATAAGGTGAAAGCCTGAACAAGCCAGAAATTGATTACAAATAATAAAAAACGTAACTATTGAAATCGTAACAACAATAAAGTATTCGAGAGAAGATTGAAGGATCGTTACTAAATAAAGTGTTGTTTTTAACGTTAGAAAAATGAATGAAATAACAAGAACCCCAAAACAAATCAAGCCTAAAATGCTGTAAATATTAATGCTGTTTATTTCTGAAAGGTTTAGTGAAAAGCTAGAGTTAAGTACTATATTATTTTGTAGAATATATAATAATTGGAACAGAATAAAAATATATAAGAGGACAATAAGCGCCCTGCCAATTCTTTGCTTTTGAATCAGTTTTTTTGGTCTTAGCTTCAAAGTAACATTGTCATAAACAGCATAAGCTATGGATAAAAAAGTAATTGAATTAGCTAAAAGATCGCCCAGTGAGGGAAATAATACGGAACTGGCATACAGTCCCGGACTGAATAAATCAGATTCATATAGGACATTGGGAATTTTAAAATATTGTAATAAAAACCGTACAAGGAGAACATCTATAATAAAAGCAAATACAAGGAGATTCTTATACTTTATCGAATCCTTAAGAATAAGATAAATATTGTACATTGCTGCAATTAAAAAGAAATAGAATAGAAAATATAGAAACGCAACAATCAAATAAGTTTGTTTGATAAATACATATTTTGAAGGAACGTTAAGACTAAATAGAAAATCACCGTCAATATTTAATATTTCATTTGTTCCCTTTTTATCTGATATTTCAACATTATTTAGAAGGCTAAATGCAGGTGAAAAATGATTTTTGAGAAATTGGTTCTCATAAGAATATTCCTTTTTTATCGAAATTAATCCAACAAACGATAAGTTTTCGTTTTCATGAACCCTGATATCATACCACCCATTTAATATTTTCGATGCATGATTCGCAAAATTATTCTCCTTGAATTTTGAAGAAACTGGAATCGAATTACTGGACCAATAAACTAAACTATCTTTTTCATAAATAAAAACTGAAGTAAAATCAGGAATTAAATTTTCCACTTCTAAAACTGGAATTTTATCAACTGGATAATTTTCCTGCTTCAATAATTGTTCAATGTAAAAAAGAACTTTATCCATTGCTTTTTCTTTCTCGCTTAATTCTTTCTCAAATTTTTCAATCTGCACATTTTCAGAAAACTTCATTTTTTGAAAATATGGAACAGCAATGGCTGCTATCAGGGTAATGAAGGCAAAAATATATAAAATTAATGCTTTTGATTTGTTTTTCAATACAGTACCTATGTTTATGTCGGTTATTACATATATTTTCAGGGCTTTAAAAATCGTTTAAATAATGGCCTTAAACTAACGATCTCTACAAATCTGAGGCCTAATACTTCAACATTAGTAAAAGCTGATAGACAGGCTAAAATTAAGCTTTTTTTGGCTTTAAGATATATATTAGACTGGAATAGTTCTTTTGATGAGTTCGAGCGTACAAATTAGATATGAATCCATTTATTAAAGCTGGAAAAAACCTACTTGATCCATATTTATATTTCTCACTAAGCAAGCTTACATAATATGAATCAAATTTCATAGGTAGTGTTTTAATCAGTTCAAAGGAAAATTTATCAAATAGGCTTTTAATATCATTTTGTCCAAAATGATATAGATGCCTGGGGACATCATAGGCTGCCCAAAACTCTTTGTATTTTTTAGCATCAAACGAATCTGGATTAGGAACTGCAACTACAACTATACCATCAGGTTTTATAATTTTCTGTATTTGTCCTACTCTTTCTTCTAAATTATAAACATGCTCTAAAACATGCCACATAGTAATTATATCAATGGAATCTGGAATAAAGGAAAGGATTTCTTTTTCTTCTCTAATATCCAAATCATATTTCTCAATTGCATGTTGTCGGGCACTTTCGTTGGGTTCAACTCCTACTGTACTAAATCCATTTTTGGATAACACATTTAGAAACTCACCTGTACCACATCCGATATCAAGAACTGAACCCTGTTTTTTATAATACTTTAAAAGTTTTAATTTTTTGTTTACCGAGTAGTTTCGAACAATCTGATAAACTGAATTTATAATACCATGTTTTACATTTGAATGAGAGATATACTCCTTTGAATCATAATAACTTCCTATTGTATTTACAGTTGGTCTAGGATTTGTAAACCGAAATCCACAATCCATACAATGTTCAATTCGAAAAACCTCACTCGTCAGGAAATAATCCTTTAGTTGCAAATGCTCTTCGGTTTCGCTTGAATTACAGATCGGACAATTTTTAATATAATTCATCTTTTATGTTTCACGTGGAACAAACTATCTTCCCAAATAAACAGTTAGAACAGAAATGTCAGAAGGAGAAACTCCAGATATTCGCGAAGCCTGTCCCAAGGTATAAGGTTTTATTTTACTCAATTTCTCCCTGGCCTCGGTTGACAGTGATTTTAAGCTAAAATAATCCAATTCAGGGCTTAACTTTAAACTCTCAAATTTCTCCAGTTTCAATGCAATATCTCTCTCCTTTTCAATATACCCACCATATTTTATCAATATTTCAGCTTCTTCAAGACTCTGTTCAATATGTTCTTCATTTAACGATCGCAAAAACTTATCAAACGAAGGAATAGTATTCTTTAATTCTTCTATTGATATTTGAGGTCGGAGTAAAAGCTTTGAAATTTTTGTTTTTTGAGATATGGGTGGCGTACTACTCTTAATAAGCATGCTGTCTACAACCTCAGGAGCAACACTCTCTTTTAAAAGAAAACCACGAATCTCATGAATATTTTTGAGTTTACTTTTAACCGCAATGACTCGTTCTTCTGAAGCCAGTCCAATATCAAAAGACTTTTCCGTTAACCTAAGATCAGCATTATTTTGTCGCAGCAATATCCTATATTCTGCCCTTGAAGTAAACATTCGATAAGGTTCATCAACCCCTTTAGTTATTAAATCATCGATCAAAACACCTATATATGCCTCTGATCTGGTTAAAACAAATGGTTCTAACTCATTTATTTTGAGATGTGCATTTATGCCAGCTATTAACCCTTGAGCTGCTGCTTCTTCATATCCGGTGGTACCATTA
>Ga0255366_10127_pt1 | contig 13850 bp, 13 predicted proteins | sample ANMaggSeSYBR01C4_FD_182086 | JGI IMG/M metagenome (GOLD analysis project Ga0255366, IMG submission 182086) | Sediment cell enrichment communities from methane seep in Santa Monica Basin, California, United Staets - ANME aggregate JGI... | ecosystem: Environmental > Aquatic > Marine > Cold seeps >... | reverse complement strand
GTTAGTTTTCGGTGCAAACCCTCGTTCAGCTGCTTGATCAGGCGAGGACGGGAAACAAGCCCTGGTCGAGTGGTGGGAATATAGAGCTTGGTGGTCAAGAGCGAGGTGGTCATAAACTTATTATAACTAATTTAATGACCTACCTGTTAAGGGAGAGATTTAGAAAATCGTATTCACAGAGAAAAGATTGCTGCGAGATCCCTTCTTGTGGGTCAATTTAACTCTCGGAAACGATTGTAACGGTGGGTGAAGAATTCAGCTGTTGAATATGACTGGCCACATTAATTACGAGTGAGCGGATGGTGAGATCGTACTTTGTGTCACCTGATTCGAGAATTTCACCACCGACTTACATATTCTAAGGATAGGACTGGAAAATCGCCTACTGACCTTCGACAATGCCAGTTACCACCCAACTTTCAGAGATGTAGGTAATTATGCCGAATTCCGAGTCCTGATATTCCTTGAAACCATCTGGTGGACAGGAAATGGGATTTGACGTTGGGTCAACAATTTCTGAGATTGGCGTCTACGGGGTGGGTTGAGTCTCCTCAACTATTGGTATCGTTGCATCAGTAGTACTACCTGCCTGAAAGGTCATCGTTTGTTCCAATTCAGTATAGATTGTCAATATCCCGTCAACCAACTCGAAGCGTTGGGCGACCCCTAGCAGTTCCAGGTAGGTGTGCTCCTGTTCCATGACTCCTTCTGGGTCCATGCAGTACATCTCGGTTGCAAACAGGTCGCTAAAGCTGATCGCATCTCCCTTGATTTGGTAGCTTCCGCCGAACAAGTTGCAGCTGGCGTTCCCAGAGACCTGGCCGTCCTCAAATGTGATGGTCGGCTGGGTGCCCTCAATTGGGTGGTTCTGGTTGAATGCAGTCAGCACCCAGGTGGTGCCCTCAAGATCGGGCTGACCGGTTGGGCTGCTCCAGGCGCAGGCGCTCAACATGATCGCAAAGATGGAAATTACTAGGGCAATTCTTAGTTTTTTCATATCAGTCTCCTCGTTCTTTATTTTTACACTTCTCTTCAGTCTTAATCGATCGGGCATGCCTTTTTCCCTCCATCTCCAGAATACCAACAAGGTAGTATTAGTGTCATACCCCGAACGTGTTATTCAAGGGGTTAATTGTGGATTTGGTGGGGGGTAACAAAAAAACGGACCGCCATCTGCTGGTCCGATAGTTTTTTTACATTTTTGTCAGTAATGCCGATTTCAGGCCCCCGGGCGATTAGGTGGAAGACAAGACTCCCAGATAATGATGCTTAAAACCTAACGTCCTTGAGCTGAGCAACGGCATTCGCTTTTTATTGATTATGACCCATCCCAGTGTAGTTCCTACTCCGAATTTAGGCCCCGCTGACCCCGTCTGCTCTAGCGAGGGGTTAGGCGGCCGACTGGAATGGGGCACTCTCTACCTTTGCGAGGCAGCCAGAATCACCAAACATCGATCACAGATCGGCATTTACGCTGGAACGCGGCTGCATTCCCATGAACTTGGAAGAGAGGATAACCAATCGTTTAGGCTCAGTCTGGTTTCTGGCGCTTGCTCCAATCCGGCGATGACCTCCCGATATTCGGCCTCATCATCTGAGTTAAAGCTGCGTCAAATCCAAGGATTGGTTAGTAGGCGATCGAAAGCCCCTTTGCTGACTTCCAAGAGAGACAGCAAGATCATGCAGCGAGCTCGCGATACTACTCTTTCTTCTCGTTATAAATCGATACAAACCAAATAGCAGCGATCCCCAAGAGGAATAATCCAAAATCACCCCCCGCTTGAGCTAATAATGCTAAAGTTTCCATGTCATCCTCCATTTTGATATGAGTTTGCGAACCAAGCTATCTGCTACTAGCTGAAAGGCCGCCCGCCTAACGGAAGAGCTCAGCGGCTCAGAGCGGAGCGCGAAACGCAGTGCCGCGGGCAGTCGAAGAGTCAGGTGCAGCGTGTGTTGGGCGTAGTCAATACGTTATGCCGGGCAATACTTTTACAGTCTTTGTCCTTCTTTGAAATATCTCATAAATAATAGAGCTATTGGCACAAAAACGATACACCAAAACAGTAGTACATAATGACCAGAAAAATCTGTCCCTCCGCCTGTTGATTGATGTACTCCGCTAATGATTTGTGCTGCAAATACGGGAACCGCAATCGCCCCATGAAAAAAGCATAATACTCTTAGTACCTTGTCCTTTGCTTCTACCAATGCGAATCCAGCGGCTAAGGTGGACAAACATAAAAAACAATACCCCAGCATATCGATCACAAAAATTGGAGAACCTGGTTCAAAGGTAATAGCCTTCAAAACTACGTCTGACACGTAAAGTGGATTGGATTCAACAATAGATAACTGAAGAAAATAAGTGCCGACGCAGAAAGGGGCGTAAATAATTGATGATACTAAGGCTAGTAAACCAAATATCTTTAAATTTTCTCGTGTAACATCATAGAAACAAGCCATCACAACCACTACACTTAGTGCTATTAAAAGGCTGGAAATATACCCAAGGTTCTTAGCAAATTCTGAAGGAATGATTATCTCCCAAATTAAGGAAATTGCAAAAACGATTGTCGCGACTGCAATCGATAGTGTTGCCGCTCGACCGATTACGAAACTGAAGTTCTTATTCATGGCATTCTCCTTTTCATAAGTATTGTACGCCTAACGGAAGAGCTCACCTGTCCTGAGTAGCCCCGAAGGGGCGTATCGAAGGGTCAGGTGCAGTGATTTGTTATATGTTTCTCTCATTTTTAATTTCAACATTTATGATGCTATATAATGTTCATATACCTTTTTATCTCTAAATTAAGTCCCTCAGGAAATTAAGCCCTTTAGGGAGACATTTCCCGACGCAGCCCTATCAATGGTTTGACTTCTACTCATTCCAGGGTAGTTTGCAGTTTATAAGACTCAAATTTAGGCCTCCCACTTCCATGCATACCAAACAGTCAATGCATTAACCCCAAGGCTTACAATCAACAAAAATCTGTCATAGGCTGAAGGGTACAAACGCACGCCATTGAGAGTATATAGGAAAAAGAATATGGCTGTGATGATGTTTGCCCAACGATTCAAAGGATAATCCAACGTCAGGGATAGGATAATCATGACAACTGGAATTGTCATTGTTATTGCGGATATCATCCACACCATTTCCTGAGACATAAATCCCCCGGTAATATCATCTCCCCCCCCAGGGATAAAGTCGCCGCTATATAATCGCTGCATATCCCCCTGTTGATAAAGAAACATTAGAGCTACCCAAAATGCTGAGAGTATTATCCTCACAGCTTCCATAATTCACTCTCCTCCTTATGTAAATGAACAATGTCACAGCGATCCTGCTTGTCATGGTCGAGATGATGTCCCGTTGGGAGGAAGGGATCGTCTTCTGCCTGAAATCCCAGGCTTCGAGAGATTGGCATAACCCTTAGACCATGTTTATAGGACCTTTGCCACACCGGGAATCTTTTGGACGATTAAAGCGGAGACAAAACAGGTCGGGACCACAATTATCGCTGCAAGGCCAAATTTGAGTAAACTTCCAAGAGCGATATCTCTCAGCATATATGCAATAACAACGATGATTGGAATATGGAGAATATAGACAGAATAACCATGCCGAGCCAGAAACTTACCAAACTTGCCTTGCCCATTGAAGAAGCGACGGAAGAGGGTAATCAAGCCCAGGCACATACCAACTGCAAAGATGGAGTCCCATAGCGCATAAACAGCAGATTGCCAATGCCCATAACCCATGGCGTTGCCCAATGCCTCTGATAATTCCAGCGAAAACAACTTGCCGCTAAAAGCAAGCGGGAACAAGATCACTCCCGCCACCAACGCGGCCAAAAATCCAGTGACACCCATTGAGCCTGACAGATTTTGGAACCAATTGCGGCGGAAAGCGACTGTACCAATTACGAAGAAAGTCAGGTACTGGGGGAGATAGGCCAGGGTTGGGAATTCTGACACAGATTTCCCCAATGGAATTGCCATTCTTATAAAGAAAGTGACCAGAGCTAAACCTAGAATGAAGATCCCTATACCCAGATAACCGGGGAGTGATGATTCGGTCGTTGACGAGGATGTTTTTTTACCTACCAGCATACGCCAGCCAGCATAAATGATACTGAAGATCAGCAGCATAGCAACAAACCACAGAGGTCCAATACCTATGAGCTCGGGATAGATATGACGAAAAATTTGCCAGGTTAGTGGTTCTGTAATCCCGGTCAAACTGGCTGGCATGAGGAACGGACCGATCTCTGCTATCGGGTTTAAAATGAACGAGTAAATAATGAGAGGAACCCCAAGGCGGAGCAGACGACCCTTGAGAAAAGAACCTGCCCCCTTCCTGTCAAACGAGCCAGGAGAAAAATATCCTGCTAGCAAGAAAAAAGCTCCCATGAACCAGGATTGATTGACCAAGGCAAACACCAACAGAACCAGGAATGCCAGGGGGCTGGTTAAGGGGGGTTCTACGTAGTAAAATGGCGAACTTGCTCCATATACCATCGATACGTGGTGCAGAACTACAAGAATAACCAGGAATGTACGCAAATAATCGATAAAGACCAGGCGGGGTGATTTACCAATTGATGCCTGAACAGGGGATTCCCCAGTTGGTATTATATAGTTTCGATTCATTTCTTTTCCCTTTTTTTGATTCTAAATTAGTAGAGGAGACTGGAGGGGCAAGCATCAGTGCTGATGATTTAACGGAATTCGGTTCTCTTGAAAAGCTGAATCCCGGCCACGACAATAACCAGGCTGATGACGAACAGGATCAACAGGTTTTTCCAGAGCACCGGTTCGGAAAGACTGGCCCCGTTAAAAATATAGGTAAGAGAATCAGTGGCGTAGAAGTTTGGCATGAAGCGGGCAATATTGTAGGTGGTTTCGTCAAACACAGCCAGGAAAGTGCCGAAAATCATCATGGGTACGATAAATATCATCGATAAACCACTGGCAGCTCCGGTATTTTTCGCAACTGTTGCGGTGAGTAGTCCCATACCAACAGCGGTGACCGACAGCAAACCCATAAAGACAGCCACCAGGACCAATCCAACCAAACCAACCTGGGCTTCAAATCCCAGGAGAACGGAAACAAGCAGGACAATCAAACTCTGAACTACGCCAATCACCATATTAGCAATGATCAGACTTCCCAGGTATTCACCTGGAGACGCCGGTGTTGAGGACACCCTTTTCAAAATACCCGAATTTCGGTAATCACAAAGAGCTAGCGCCACCATCATGCCCATGTATATGACCGCATAGCCCATGGTTCCGGGCACCAGATATTCAAAATGACTCATTTCAGGACGGGCGGGATCCTGGTATAGATTACCGAGGGCAAAATAAAATACCAGTGTTAACCCAATCGGCATCAGCAGCAAAACTGCTGCAATCATGGGATCACGGTACAACCTTTTCAATTCCACTTCAACCAGGGCATATATTTTATTGGTTTTCATTTCAGCTTCCCTCCGCAATTCTACGACCTGTGATTTTCAGAAAGACTTCTTCCAGGTCTTTTGATTGGTGTTTTTCCATCAACTCTTGAGGTGATCCAAGAGCAATTAACTCACCATAATCGATAATACCCACCCGGTCGCTCAGCGATTCGGCTTCTTCAATGTAGTGAGTAGTCAGGATGATGGTTTTATTTTTGTCTTTTAGAGAGGCAATGTACTCCCAGGTTCTCCTTCGAGCACGGGCATCCATTCCCACTGTGGGTTCATCAAGGAAGATGATTTCCGGATCACTAATCAAAGCCATCAACAAGTTCAATTGACGCACCATTCCTCCACTGTATCCCTTGGTCCTGCGCCGGGCTTTATCAGCAAAATCACTCTCAGCCAGGAGTTCAGCGGAGCGTTTTTTCAAGGTGATTTTATCTAAACCGTGCAGCTTGCCCATCAGTTCGATATTTTCCTTCCCGGAAAGAAATTTGTAGAATGCGGCTTCTTGAGGGCAGAAACCAATGCGTGCCTTGATTTTGGCGAGGTCTTTGCTGATATCAAAACCGGCAATCTGGACATACCCTTCCGAAGGTTTCAATAAGCCGCACAGAATACTTATTGTGGTTGTTTTCCCGGCGCCGTTGGGTCCCAAGAATCCAAACAACTCACCTTTTCGGATTGTCAGGTCCAACTCATTAACTGCCCGGATATCATCAAACTCTTTTACCAAACCCTTGATAATAATCTCATTTTGAAATTCGGCAGTTCTTGTATTTTCCATGCTGATCTCCTATCGTAGAATGAATAATTCCTTTTTTTGAGCCAATAATTTCATAACAAATTTCTCCTGTCTAAAGGCTGATATTCGGATCCAAGAATTTGCGCATTATCATCATAGCCGCTAGGTGGTATTAGTGTCATACCCCGAACGTATTATTCAGGGGGTTAATCTAGAATGATTGGTTTAATAACAAAAACCGCTCTCTACTTTAAAAGAACGGTCTTGATTCGCGTGGGCGGTATTGGTCTCGAAACTGTGGATAAAGAAACTTTCAATTTTCCACTTTGTTTTTTATTCTTTTAGTCTATGCCGCTTTTGCAAACAGGCATTTGAGATAAGCTCCTTCCGGATACGAAATGGGATGGTCTAAAGCATGGCCAGTCCGGGCAAGTTCCACGAGCGGGCGCTCAACCTGGGCGGCCGCAACATGGATTTGTTTGAAAAATTCTTCGGCAGTTACCCGGCTTGAGCAAGAAGCCTGTACCAGAATCCCCTTTTTCTTGAGAACGCTTAACCCTAAAATGGTTAAGCGCCGGTACGCGGCAAGCGCACGATCGATATGTTTATGTTTCTGGGCAAATGCGGGTGGATCGAGGATTACCATATCAAATTGGTGACCCTCTGCCGCCAGACGAGCCAGGACATCGAAAGCATCTTCCGCGAGGGTAGTATGTACGGAATTCCCCACGAGAGGAACATGTCGATTGTGGGCCCAGTTGCGTTTGGCGGCGGCCAGCGCCGCGGCATTTACATCGACACTTACCACGCGCCGCGCCCCTCCTCTGGCGGCATAGACCGAAAAACCACCCGTGTAGGCAAACATGTTCAGGACCTCTTTTCCGGATGTCAGACGCTCAACCTTGCTCCGATTGTCGCGTTGGTCGAAGAAGAACCCTGTTTTTTGCCCCCGGATAGGGTCGGCTTCGAACCGGAGGCCGTTTTCCCAGAACATGACTTGACCCTCCAAGGGGGCGCCGGAAAGGACCATCCCTTCTTCGAGTCCGAAAAGATCTTGAGGTTTAGTAGCCAACAGCCGACTGAAGCGGAGGATGATCCGGTCTGCGGCAGGAAACGCGGATAAAATATCGCGGAGGTGGGGGAGCCAGATGGACGTGTAAAGTTTTAGGACGAGGGTGTTCTCGTAGTGATCGAGAACGAGACCAGGCAACCCGTCATTTTCCCCGTGGATGAGCCGACAGCCGGTCGTTTGTTGAGGGGCAGGTTGAGCGAGGAGCGGGGAGCGCAGGTTACAGGCAGAGGTGATTTTATCCTGGAACCATTCTCGCCCGATGGAGACTTGTTTACCCGCCTGCAAGATCCGTACGCGGATGGGAGAATGGGGATCGAATAAACCGATTGCCAAAAAGCGACGTTTTTTGTCAAAAATTACGGCAAGGTCCCCAGGTTGGCCTGCGAAACTTTGTTGGGTAATTGCGCTTTCAAACAGCCAAGGATGACCCCGCTTAATCGCCCGCGCGGCCTCCGGCGTGACGCGCATGGCGATCCGTTTTTCGGCTATTCTTGGAATGCTCGACAAAATATCAGACAATTTTTGTTTCGTCCAGAAATGATCCCTGTTGATATGCTTGGAAAATGGAGCGCTAGCCTAACGTATGAGCTTACCCGCCGCTGGTTTGCCCTATTAAAGATTTTAACCCAAAACTATCAATAACTTAGAGCCTCTGATTCCCCACACCGAATGGGCAACGCCCAGTCAGGTAGAGCGGTGGTTAGCCCGCCTGCTACTCGCTAACAAGGGCTTCTTCCAGAGCATACACCCGAAAGTCGCACTCCGTTCCCCCCTCCATCAGTGTCGTTTCGCGCTGCAGGCGAATCCGCTTGTTGGATAAGCGATATGCCGCATTGTCTTTACTACAATGCAACAAACATCCTACTTGAGGATGCTTCTCTCGGTAGTACCTGGCATATTCACACTCCGTTACTCGTGTTACTACCTCGTTATCTGTTTCCTTAACCAACTCCGCCTTTAGCGCTGCTGAGAACATATTTGCTTCCTCTGGTTCAGCGCTGTATTGGGCTGCCCGACTTGCCATGAATTCTTCGACTTCCAGCTCCCTTCTCCCCTCTGCAGACAGTTCTGCCAAACTTGCATCATATACTATCAACTCACCTGCTTTTCCATACCGTTCCAACATCTCTTCCGCTATCAGTGCCAATCCATCCCAAGACAAATGCAGCGCCTCGTAGAACGTTATCTCTCGTTTCATATCTAATCTAGGAAAACGTTCTCGAATCTGTTTGAAAGGCGGCGTACAATCGATAATCTCTTGGGCCTCCTTCTCTGAAACTCCTTCTACCGGCACTGGAAACTGCGTCGTGACAAACTCTGAAATTCGCTTCTCCATTTCCTCAGCCTGGCTCTCCAAAGTTTCTTCCCAATCCGCGTTGAGGATTTGCATCAATAACTCGTCATCATAGTCCTGCAAAGCATCTCTCCACACTGCCAGAGTATGATCTCGACCCAACCGCTCAAGAAAGTACCGCAACCACCGAAGCCTGCGGATATAGCTCCATTCAAAGGTAGAGACTAACTGTACTGGAAATGTGCGTTCGCGACAAGGCAGATGTTTCATAGTTGAACCCATTTTGATGCTCCTTTCAACTCATTGATTTTGCGCAACCTGCCTCATAACGGCGATGTGGGCTAACGGATGAGTTTCGCAAAGCATCCTGAGCCCAGCGAAGGGCACCCGCCTAAGATAACTTGATTATACTTGCGCCGCCGATTCATAAAGGTCAGGTGGAGCGTGGGTTAGCCTACTTCTTGTTTCTTCTTGTATATTCGAGGCAATATGAGCGAATAAACAGAAATAATGATCAATGGAAGGTGTAAAAATCCCATCCAACGCAATTCTGGATTGGACCAGTGAGTGAGATTAAACAACCCATATAATAAACCGTTAAACGCTGTTATTCTATATGCCAGCTTATTGACCTGCGGATAAAAAAGAATCAATAAGAATAAAAAGATTGGTGTGGTGAAACAAAAAGTCAACCCATAATCCGGCGAAACTAGAAGCAAGAGTGGATTGAAGTCTGGCTTTACTCCACTACCAGAGGTAACGTATGGCGCCCAGAACGCTAAGAGCGCAAGAGGTAGCAACAGGAGATGTTGCCAAGAGAATGATTTGAATGAAGTCTGAAGTTCATTTCGATAAGCAACGACCAGCCAAACCAAACCTAACACACCATACATGACCATTCCACCTGTGTGCAGGACAAAACCATATTTCACAGTTGTTCCCATCGTCTGGACTAGGGCGATTATCAGATAATTCAATCCCATGTAACCAGCCAAAACACGTCCCATCTTTGCTGGCTGCCAAGCAATCAAAGTGACCATCAAGAGGGTCAAAATGTGGAAAATCGGAGCATAGGCTTTATAGGGGGTTGTGACCACCATTAGAAGATTGATAATCACATCCTGTGTTTCTTGGGGAGTATAAGGTTTCTCTGTGTAGAGGGGCAACATGCTGATAATGAAAAAGGCGATATATAGAACTGGATACAGCCGTTTGCGTTGATTGATTAACTTGTTTTCCATGATACACACCAGATATATTATGTGATGAGTGGGCTAACGGAATAGCTCACCCGCAGCCCTTAACCAGTATAAAACAAAATAAGACTTGATCTGCTGTTAAGGATTAATTGACATCCCTTTCAAAATGCCTTCCTTACCTGGCTGTCGGGTGGAGCGGTGGTTAGGTACATTGAATACTAGGGCCATTCTTTTGTTTCAACAATATTTTTAATCACCCAAGTGTCTATTTCTTTTTTTGAGTAGCTCTGATATTTCGGGCTAAACCTAGGCTTGTTTAATGATAAATTTAAGCGGTCATTTATAATTTGAAAACAAAGATTTATCTGGTTATCGTAAATTCTTGGCGAAGTGATTTCTTCGATATTTATTGCATTGAATAAGGCAAAGATTGTATTAACACAAATTGGCTTAAGTCCTTTCCTAAGTGCAAATTCAAAAGATTTCATGGTGGATGGTGGAATATTTGGTTCAAGTAGAAATGATAATCCAAGGCGTATACTCAACTCTATAGGTTTGTTTTTCCAAGCACCACGGTTAAGTCCCCTTGTGCTGTCTTTAATTTCCTTCAATCTGTTTGGAGTAAAATCAAAACCTTCAGTCAGGATTTGTTTATTTATTAGCGGATCAGATAACCAATTAAATACTGCCGCAATTGCCCAATGCGCTGCTTGTGGTTGATTATATATTCCTATCTTTCTGTAACCATTAACCACTAAAACTAGATGACCCGCTTCATGTGCAATTATTGGATCGTGCAATTTCGGGTCATATTGTAATTTTGAAATTTCCTTCATATCAATATCAATAATGAGATAAGGTTGATCATGCTCAGAATCTGATCGAGCTTTAGTAATTGAAGAGTACGAAGGGTCCTTCGACTTGATGTCCCAAGCATCCCTAAAACAAATATATCTACCAGTTTCCACTTGAATTTTTTTAAGATGTGATAGCAAGTGAGTTGATAAAGGAGTTGAATCTAATGGGACAATTGGAACAACATCATCACCCATACTTATAACCTCACTAATGTACCTAACGTTAATTATGTTTCAAATGCGTGATAAACTGCAGGGTGTTATGTGTGATTGTGAAAGATAATGTACGTAAGAAGTTATCATCCTATTCAAAGTATAGCATAAGAAAAAATCCACCCTATTCGGGTGGATTCATGTGTGGGCGGTATTGGACTCGAACCAACGACCTTTGCGATGTCAACGCAATGCTCTAACCAACTGAGCTAACCGCCCCTGAGAAAAACATTATACCCAGTCGAGGGTATTTAGGCAATACTCCTAATGGCGCGGAACCTTTTCCAGGAACTCCCGGATCAAATCAGCGGTTTTACCGGGTTGCTCCAGCGGGGCCATGTGCCCGGCTCCGGGGATAACCTGCAATTCCGCGTCCCGGATGCCTTCCCGCAGGCCTTCCGCGAAGCGCATCGGGGTCATTTTATCTTCTTCTCCTACCAGGATCAGGGTGGGCGCCTTAACCTGGTCCAGTTGCTCGCTCAGGTCATAAGCATCACAGGCCCGGAAATCTCCACCCAGCACCGACGGCCTGTTATTTAACATTTGTTTCCTGACCTCATCTATCAACCGGGGTTCTGTTTTGGGACTGAATGACCAGCGGCAAATATTATCCACCGCGGTAGGAAAGCCCTGGGGGCTGGCCAATTCTTCAATGAGAGAGAGGTTAACCGGAAGGCTGGCGCCCGACCCAATTAATATCAATCCCTTTACCCGTTCAGGATGATGGATTGCGGTCCAGAGTGCGATTGCGCCGCCCATCGAGTGTCCGCCCAGGAAAATATCAGGGAATTCCAATTCGTTGAGCCAATTGTTTATCCGTTCCCCATAGGCAGGGATCCGCTGCAGCCCGTGCCCCCGGGATTTTCCATGCCCGGGTAGATCGGGAGTATAGACACGATAGCCGCTGAGCCGCCGGATCTGGCTTGGCCAGGAGAGATGGTCACCGCCTGCGCCGTGAATCAGCACAAGGGGTTTGCGGGCTCGGTCATTTGCGTGATAAGCCTGGTAATACAAATCCGCTTGGTAAGGCATAGAGAGTCTAGAAGTATGGATTAAAAGTTGGGTTTTAGATCAACCGCAAACGGTCCGCGGCATCCGGAGTGAGCGGCAGGACGATCTGGATCTGGGTTCCTTCTCCGGGTATGGATTTGATGTGGAATACACCTTGAACAAGTTCAGCCCGTTCCCGCATGTTGAGCATTCCCAGGCTGCCCCGGTCATCATAGTTGCCCATCACATCATCCACCAGGAAACCTTTCCCGTCATCTTCGATTTCCAGGAAAGCCAGGTCATCCTGTAAGCGCTTGACTTTGACCCAGATGTGCTCTGCTTGAGCATGTTTGCGGGCATTGTTGACCGCTTCCTCGGCGATGGTAAAGATCACTGTCTGGGTGTTCATGTCCAATTGTTCCACCAGCGCGACATCGGTTTCCACAACTACATTTTGCCCGAAGGTCTCCCGGGTTCTTTTTGCCATAGATTGTAAAGCAGCAATCAAGCCCTCGGAATCTAATACCAGCGGACGGAGAGAAAACAGCATGTGCCGGATTTGTTGGGAAGTCCGGCGGGCAAGTTCTTCCGTTTGGTAAAGCGCTTCACCAGCCGCGTCCACGTCTCCCCGGGTGAGCAGGTGCCTGGCTCGGCTGATCTGCATGGGGATGGCTGCCACAGTCTGGGTGGGTCCATCGTGCAGCGCCGCGGCTAATCTGCGCTGGGCTTCTTTTTGCACTTTTATGATCTGATCACGTTCTGTTTCTATTTCCTGGAACAGGTGGGCATTTTGCATGGCGAGCTGGGCTTGATGCCCTATCGTGTTGATAGTTTCCTGGGCTTCAATTGTGAAGTAGCCTTTTTCAGGATGGGCAAAGAGCAGCACCCCGAAGGTATCCAGCCCGGCTCGGAGTGGTATACAGTAACCGGAGGCGCAGGCCCGGAATGAAATAAATTGCTTGAGTTCGGGATCCGCCGAAAGCTCATCGGTTGCATGAGGGTCGCCGCTTTCAATGACGCTTTCCAACAGCCCTTTAAGACCGGGCACCCGTTGGGTCATGTCCGGGCGGGGAAGACCGCGGCTGTAGGCAACCACTAGATCCGGAACAGCCATTTCCTCTTCTGCAAAGAGCAGTACCGCGCTGATCAATCGGTCTGTGGGGAATTCAGATATTCTTAATGCCAGGAAAGTTGCGTCGAGGCTTTTTTCCAATACCCGGGAATAGTTGAGGGTAACGGTCAGGTCAGAGATCAGATTGTACATCCTGCGGATCCTGTCCTTGGTTTTATCCTGACTCTTTGCCTTTACCCTTGGTTTTGATTTGGGATCTTCCCTTCGTTCTTTTTTGGGCAAAAGCAAATATCCTACCCCGGCTCCCAGTAGCAGGGCAATGATTGCCGTTAAACTTAATATGATCCAAAACTCTTGTGCTGACATCATCATTATTCTCTAATACATTAAGGGTAATCCACTATATCATAACCCAAATAACCCAACTTATCACCTGGTGAATAGCTTTCTGGCTGGTAAATATTCCAGGACTGAGTTTTATTCTTTAATCCTCCCCTGGGAGGATAATTCTTCTAGAACCGGGAACATTTTCCAAATTGCCCGGGACCGGTGGCTGAGATTGTTTTTATCTACCAGGGAAAGCTCAGCCATAGTAAGCCGGAGTACTTCCAGGAGAAAAACAGGGTCATATCCAAAACCGCCTTCTCCTCTTTCATCCGGAATAATCTCTCCCGGGCAGATTCCCTCTTTGGTAATGCTTGACCCATCTGGACCACAGAGGGCGACCACACAGCGGAAAAGGGCTTTCCAGGGTCGGGGTTTTTCCTCCAGATTCTGGAGAAGAACTAATCTTCTGTCACTGTCTGTGGCGCCTGGCTGTGGCGCGTAGCGGGCTGAATGCAGTCCCGGCGCGCCGTCCAGAGCTTCAACTTCCAATCCTGAATCATCCGCCAGCGACCACAGGTTTGTCTCTTTGGCAAAACCTGCCGCCTTCAGGATCGCG
>Ga0255366_10126_pt1 | contig 13855 bp, 13 predicted proteins | sample ANMaggSeSYBR01C4_FD_182086 | JGI IMG/M metagenome (GOLD analysis project Ga0255366, IMG submission 182086) | Sediment cell enrichment communities from methane seep in Santa Monica Basin, California, United Staets - ANME aggregate JGI... | ecosystem: Environmental > Aquatic > Marine > Cold seeps >... | reverse complement strand
CACAGCCGAACCTTGCGAAGGTTCGATCCAAGCGTGCGTTTCGCTACGCTCAAGCGCACGATAATAAGAAAAAAAAACCCTATGTGGTTGTTGCCACAGCCGAACCTTGCGAAGGTTCGATCCAAGCGTGCGTTTCGCTACGCTCAAGCGCACGATAATAAGAAAAAAAAACCCTATTGCGGGGGTTGCCCAGCCAGGTCAAAGGCGCTAGGTTCAGGGCCTAGTCTCGTAGGAGTACAAGGGTTCGAATCCCTTTCCCCGCATAATCCTAATACACTTGCGGAAATAACAGGATATTATCCTGAAAACGCTTTACAGGCCCGGGACAATTTTTCCGGGGTATACCGGTGACTGCGGGATGGATAATCTGTGCATCATACATCCAAATCTTTTGGCACGGTTTTAGGTACATTAGTATAAATTAATCTGAAAATCTAAAAATTCTTATATTTATGGTTTTTTAATACCCTGAGAAACGAGGTATTTTATAGATTCGATCTCGTTTTTTCATCAATACTTGATTAATAAGTCCAAAAGCGAGTTTACAAGTAACCATGTCTTCGCCTTCATTAACAGTAATATTTCGTAACTTAAAATCCTTTATTTTTGCACTGATACGTGATGATATACCACCTTTATGGCTCTCTTCATATAAGACCATACATCTAAAAAATTCTCCTATTTTATAACAAAAATAATTGAATTCGTCAGTAGGACCTGAATTATCACAATTTGCCAAGAATATAAATTAATTTAGTAACTATTCAGCCACCCTATAAACAGTTTACTTTTTAAAAAAACATGTAAACCGAAAAATCGAGATCGTTCTAAAGTCTTTGATTTTCAACTTCATCAAAACAGGATCACACAGAATAACTTGATGTGAGATGTTGACATAATTGGTTTGGTAGAATATTTTTTATCTTAATCGTTATGCTCCGCAGCTCTACTGCGGTTTGGACAAGCTATGGTCAATGCAACCTCAGTAGTCAGAGACATGAAATACCCCACAACTCTGCTGTGAGGAGCTTCATGGAAAATATAAATCAAAGGATTTCAAACGATCTCAGAAATCCAGCACTATTCATTAATTCCTTCCCTCTCCCGCCTCCCGACATTTCCACTCGCTTGCCCTGCCTCTGCTCACCCGGCCGCTCCTCACGCTCAGCTCCACACCCTGCGCCTGGTTGCTAGATATGTGGGCGGCGGCCTCGGTTGTTGTTGGTTGCTGCCGGTAGTGGATATAGCTGTTAAAATATATAATTCATGTGATACTGCACCACAAAGAACGCAAAGTTAAGGTTACAATGTTTTTGCGAACTTTGCGAACTTTGCGGTGAAACAGTAAGCAGCAACCTTCAATCTGCAGTTAACCAGCGTAAATCTGCGTATAATATAATTGTTAAAATCACTAGATTTTTGAACTGTAGCAGGTGAATGTATGTGGCAGATGTGAACATTCCAGGCTCACTTTGGTTTACCGCAGCATTTCTTGTATTTTTTCCCGCTGCCGCATGGACATGGGTCATTGCGACCGATCTTTTTTTGCCCAACACCCGCAGTGTGCTTATGTGGCTTCTTAGAGGGATGCCTTTCAACTAAACTTTGGCCAACCCTTTTCATCTTCATGTATCGAGTTTCCAAGATGTCCATAATCTCTGGATCAGACTTCAGCCAGTGATCATATATCTTTTCAATCTCTTCTTTTGTATATCTGGCAAGTTTATCCTCAATTTCGATCTCATTCTCATTCTGAAAAGGTACTCTAATGGCAAACATGTCATAAGCAATTCCGGTTCCTTCATCTACCTTTAGAAAAATAAGGCGAACCGCATCACAATCACACTTGGGATCAATACAATACTGGTCATCGACAAACAATTTTACCCCTTCATATTCGACAAGGAAACTAACTCCTGTTCCCCCGGACAATATACTTCCATCATCACCAAAAACGTCAGTGTACGACACCATTTTTCCAGCATAGACATCTTCGACAGGCAACTCGAACTTTGCCATATTACGTGACTCTGCCTTCGTATTGTTATAATGCTCCTTAAATTCACTCTTCATTTCATCATGGAGATCGCTAACGAACTCATCAATGAGAGATTGAACATTTTTTGGCCGTTTTATTTTTCTTTTCTCTTGCCACGTAAAATGATCCAGAGTTATATCAAATGATATTGGATTCGCAATTTGAGCTCCCGTCTCATCAATTTCGTTAAAAGCGAGAACGGTTTCGTTGCAATCACAGTCAGGATTCTGGCAATGGTTCTCAAACATAAAAAAAGGACGTTCATGAGAGGAAAATCTAACCACAGGAAGATTTTTTACTTCAACCACATCTTCCACATCCACATCAGGATGATAACTTCGGACATGTACAGTTTCTTTGAATTTTTCAATTTTGATCATATATTCACCTTAATGATAGGATTATCCACCTTCTTATGTGGTTGAATATCTCACATCCCATCTTTTTTATTACTCCTTTAACAGTAAGAGTGTGTTCAAACCACGTCTCTACATTTCATTATTACCATTCCATTCCCCATAGTCTCAATCCCATTCCCCCACCAGCATCTCCCCAACTTCCTCCAAACTCCCAGCCACCCGAAACTTCAGTGCACCCAGCACCATTGGATTATCAGCACTGCCAAACGCACCCCTCACATCAGTCTTCAACCCTATACACTCCTTCCCCAGTGCATACCCAATCCCTATCTCAACACATGCCCCCTCATCTGGTACCCTGCCATCCATATTAAATACCACCACATCAGAATCCTTTATCTCCTGGACATCCCTTTCAAAAATAATTCTCAAAGCTTCGGATCTGCCGACCTTCTTCTCAAGCTCTACCAGCTTGTACCCATCCCTCTGGGGAAGAAATGTGGTAAAACCAAGGTCTGACAGGAATTTATCAAGCTTTTCATTATATTCAAGTTCTGCATCGCAAAAAAGCGGTCCGGCAATAAATATTTTCATAATCAATCCTCTTCCAATATGACTTTTTTTTCACACTCATCTAAGGTATATCTGCATTTCTTGCTTCATCCTTTATTCACTATTATTTCCACTGATATCAGTTCTGTATTTATGGTTTATATCATTTGGTCCTTGAACTAATGAAAGGATTGAGATAGTTTTTAGGATGTCGAACTTACACGCAAATTTATCTTTGTGGTCTTTTCGTCCTTTGTGGTGAATTATCAAGATAGAAGATTTCCAATTACTTTATCAGAGGCAATCAATGGTCTTTATATGACTAAAGAGAAAATAATAGATAAGGTGAAAAATTATGAACGCGGAAAAATTGCTTGAACGCATAATTCTTGACCCCAATGTTATGACTGGAAAACCTGTAATCAGGGGAACAAGACTTACGGTGCAGTTTATCCTGGGATTGTTAGCACATGGCGCTTCTGTGGAGGAAATCCTTGAAGAATACAAAGGATTAAACGAAGATGACATTAAAGCATGTTTGCTATTTGCAACAGAATCCCTTGAAAACACCACATTTACGCCTTTGACTGTAGAGGCCTGTTAGATGCGGTTCATTGTGGATGAATGCACAAGGCCTGCGGTTGCACAGTGTCTGCGCCAGCAAAATCATGATGTGATTTCTGTATAATACATGACTCCCCTTTTGACGAATTTTCTTAAATCCTAATTTGAGTAGTAGTTTTTCCAATTTAGTGGAATTAATTACCTTAAGCCGGGTCAACAGGCCACCTCAACCTGTTGGATTCCAACAAATTCAGGCAAATAATGTCTTGTTTCAGGTTCCATCTCTTCGAAGCATAACTCCAACACCTCTTTGAGATTGTCGTGAAGTTCATCCAGTGTTTCAGCTTGTGTGTGGGCTCCTGGGATTCCAGGTACTATTGCTACATATAAACCGGTTTCAACATCTTTTTCGATATATGCAGTTATTGTGGGCATTTGTAACCTCGGCAATTTCAATTGGTTTATAGTTATTAATTTGTCTTATACTTTATTTGGTTTTCTTTATCATTGAGTTTTTACCAAATTGGCATAAAATGTCTTAAGCTCACATTCCGCATGTCTTTCATCAAACATAATATTTTACACATTCCTTTCCCATCAAACTGTGTAGTCCCATAATTATTTCGCATTGAACTCTTCCAAAAATTTCCAAATATCCCATCCAGCACCATGATCTTAATGAATGGGTAAAATATCTTGACCGAAATGGATTGAGATAGTGAAAAATATCGAACTTACACACAAATTTATCTTTGCGGTCTTCGCGTCCTTTGCGGTGAAAAATTTTTAAAAAACCACTGCAACAGACCACTCCTCCCGCAGCATTTCAGAACCACTGGTCAAGTGTCTGCTGGCCCGCATCCGAAGCTTCCACCAACCTGCCTACCGCACCCTTCACCCGGACCTCGGAAAAATCATGCCTGTTACAGAGAAAATCAGTGATCTCAGACTCTTTAGGGGACTTCCACGAAATCTCATAATCAGAAATAACATCAGGATACAGGAAAAAGTCCTTGATCACCTGCAAATTCTCAATCTCCTCCCCCTTCTCAACCAGCACCGCCTCAATCCCACCATGCTCCTTTATCAATTTAATAGCCGTTTTAGGTCCAACCCGCTTGACCCCGGGATTGTAATCAGTACCCACAAGCAAAGCAATATCGATCAACTGCTCCCTGGTGATGCCATTGGCAGACAATACATCCTCAAGTTCAATGATCTCAGGATTCACATCAATATAGATATTCTTACGCGGAAGCTTGCGTTTTCCAGTAACGGTCAGGTTCCTTACCACCCTGGGCGCACCAAACAGCAGTGAATCATAGTCCTGGGATGCAGCAAAATCTGCATCTCCCACCAGTGCCATATGGGCAGCCTGCGCCTCACCTTCCGAGGGAGCCTGCACCACAGGGATCCCCATAAATCCAAGCAAGGTCTTGGCATCTTCAACCATGCCCTCTTTCAGGTGTGACGAAGCCTGGGCATGTACAAAAGCTTCCTCCTCCTCCCCCGCAGCCACAGCCTCTTTCCAGCGGTACATAGCCTTATCCCTGGTCTTCGACCTCTCCTTCAGGGTCCGGGCCTTGAAATCCGGGGGCTTGCCGTCGAATACAAATACCGGCTTGATGCCAGCTTCCACAAGGTTCGTGGTGCGGTACAGAAACCCTGACAGGTGTGAGGTCACCTCACCCCTTGAATTCATCAGTGGCGTACCGTCCCTCTGCCTGATTATACTCAGGAACTGGTACAGGGTATTGAAAGCATCAATGGCCACTACCCTGCCGGCCAGGTCACTTAACTGGATCTCGTGTTTTTCAAAGATATCGCCCAATTCCACACCCATGTTTCCTACTCCAAAAATTTTTACAAGACTTATTTCCTAAACATTAGTAAAATATGCTGCATCATCCCTCTGGTCGCTGATGGCCTTATATAGTGTTTCTTTATTCAGACGTTCGGGCTGGTAATATCTGCCGTTCACCTCTTCTGCTATCTCGCTGGCAAGTTTTGAACCGTGACTGCTCATATCCACAACAAGCACATGGATTCCTTCGCTTATCACATAATGCAGCACCATGGAAAGTTCCCTGCGGATATTGCCGCCCACTTCCAGGGGCACGTTGGACTTACCATCCGTTACCAGAACCATTATGGGAATCGTGGATGGGTCCTTCTTGATCTCATTGTGCAGGGAGTGCAGACCCATCAGGATACCTGAAGCCAGCGGAGTGGTACCACCGAATGGAATTGTCTCAAGATATCGTTTTGCGCGTTCCACTGATGACGTAAAGGGTAGTACCAGTTCGCCTTTCCGGCCGCTGTACGTAACCAGCGATACCTTATCCCTCCGCTGGTATGCATCCTTTAACAATGCCACTATCACGCTGCGGGTGATATCCACCTTATCCATTTCATCCATGCTGCCGCTGGTATCCATCACAATATTAATAAGCGTGGCAATACGCCTGCGCCTGACCTTCTCCCTGTAATCGCTTTTCTTTACCCTGATCTTGCCATTCTCAGCATGCAGTGCCGCCGCCCTGATGGTTGGGGCCGCTGCAATATCGGTAACTTCGCCGTCAGGCAGGCGGGATCTCACATACCTGCCCCGTTTTCCTTTGGTCAGGACCTCTGCCCGCCTACCGCTCTTCATCTGGCCGATGACCAATTTCTTTTTTCGTGTTTTTGCAAAGTCACTGAGGATATTTCTTACGATCTTTTCATCTGATTTAGCCCCAATTTCCGTATCTTCAATTTCAGTTTCCTCCACAACTTCAAGCTTTTTATCACCTGGGGCTTGGTATACTTGTGCTATTAACTCGGGTGTTCTTGGTACCGGGGCCACATAGGTGGGTGTACGGTATATGGGAGTGCGATGGTCCATCTTTGTTACAGGCTTTGTTTCGATCACCGGAATCGCATCGGGTCTCTTACGTTTCGGGATAGGAACATCATCGAAAACCTCACAGAAAATATCGTATGGGTCCAGCACTACATAGGACTTGTCTGCTATAATGTAGGCATGGATCACCTCATCCAGATGGATCTGGTCCTTCAAATCCACCAGCAGTTCTTTAATACAGTCAGAATCGTCATTGTCGAACTCATTGATCTCAGTTTTTGGTATCCTGATCGCCAGGAGGGGTTTGCCGATATGGAACACTTTAATGCCGTATTCCTTTTTCAGGTTATTTCGCATCCTCCCGGCAATGATATCGCTCATTTCTCCACCAGTCGTCTCAGCAGTTCGACGCTGAACTCTTCCTCCTCAAAAGGCCGCTTTCTCATCCTGTGCGGCAGTACCATCTCGGCAGCTTCCACAATATCTTCATTGGTGACCCGGTCCCTTCCTTCGAATGCCGCATTGGTACGGGCGGTCCTCTCGATCATAATATCTGCCCTGTGTCCATCAACATTGAATTCTATACATATCTCGGCTATGGTCTGGAGATTATCCCTGGTCGTAACCACCCTTTGAAGCATCTGCTGGGCCTTTACTATCCGGGAATTTATACGGTCCTGTTCTGACTGGAACTCTTTCCTGAAACCATTAGGATCGTCATTGAATCTATTGGTCTGCTCCACGATCTCTACTCTTTGTTCCAGGTCCTGGATACCCACCACCTCTACCTGGAGCGCTATCCTGTCCAGCAGCTGGGGCCGCAGTTCCCCCTCTTCAGGATTCATGCTCCCGACAATTATGAACTTGGCTGGATGGCTTACACTTACCCCCTCCCTTTCTACGGTGTTCACGCCCATGGCTGCCGCATCCAGGAGTGCATCCACTACAAAATCATCCAGCAGGTTTATCTCATCCACATAAAGGATGCCGCCATTTGCCTCAGCAAGTATGCCTGGTTCATAGGCTTTGAGACCTTCGGTAACGGCCTTTTCTATGTCCAGGCTACCTACCACACGGTCCTCTGTGGCACCCACGGGCAGGTCAACTACTTTCATGAGACGTTTTTCAGTAGTGATCGTCCCCCCATCTTTGCGTATCTGGCATTCCCAGCAGAATTTATCCTCGTCACGGGGATTGCAGCTATATGTACATCCCGAGACCACTTCGATCTCAGGCAGTATCTCAGCCAGACCCCTGACTGCAGTGGATTTGGCAGTCCCCTTCTGCCCCCTTATCAATACTCCGCCAATGGAAGGATTTATTGCGTTCAGGATCAAGGCACGTTTCATCTTTTCCTGGCCCACAATGGCTGTAAAGGGATACAATACCCTGTGGGTCTTGGTCTCGATCCTGGCTTTCATTATCTGTTTGGACTCGTCCACTTCCTCCACTTTCGGGACTTCCTGAATATTACCGTGAATACTGATCTTGCCCATTTTTATCGCCTCATTACTAATAAATAAAATATCTAAATGACATCGTGTAAAACAATGCTAATATTAAGACTAAGAGGGAAAGTGCGAAACATACAAACACTATTATCATGCGTCCGCTCCTTTCTTTTTTGGATACCGCATACGTCTCATAGATAGAAACCAACATTGTAATAAAGAAAAAAATTGCCGATATTATCAGCAGGGTCCCTACAACCAGGACAAATTGTGCTTCGAATGTAAGGTTTGCTTGAGGGTTTATTAAACTTAGCAGGAATTCTTTTCCTTTTGCTTCATATGCAGTGGTCACCATTATTACCACGTATAAAACATTACCCACACCCATAATGGCTGCAGATAAAGCAGCACTGAGTAATGTTATCAGCGAACCGATGTCAGGGATATCAAGGTCCATCTTCCATTCATTTTCCATTTATTTCACCAAATTTCGATATGCTAAGAATCATTATATTAAGATATCTACTTGATATTAAGATATTTACTTAAATGATACAATTTTGATAATTATTATTTATCTCTTGATCTGCATAAAACCAATCGAAAACATTATGAATAAGTTGTTACTAATATAATTAATATTGGGGCATTAAACGGCATCGTATCCATCCCCTCCGATCCGTCAAGCCCCATTCTTTTTCATATATGGTTTTTATCTGATCAATGTGCCGTTTTCCACTTTACTTTCAGGCTGCAGCAGCACTGCCCCGTCTGCATCAGCGGCAAGTATCATTCCCATGGATTCCACGCCGAACAGTTTGGCAGGTTTCATATTTGCCAGCAGGACAATTTGCCTGCCCACCAGTTCATCGGCCACATGTGTCAGGGCAATACCAGCCACCACCTGTCTTGGGATATCCTCTCCGATATCGACCTGGAGTTTTAGTAATTTATCAGACCCTTTAATGGCTTCAGCAAAAACTATGGTCCCTGTCCTGATATCCATTCTATTGAATTCCTCAAATGTAACAACGGGGACCTGCGGTGCGGCCTTTTCCTCTTTTGCCATTGCTTCAGCTATTCGTTTGTTCATAATAACCTCCATCTCGTCTATCTTCTTATCATCTATCTTTGTGAACAGGATTGCAGGTTTTGGCAGGGGCCTTCCCGATTTCAGTTCCACCAGCCCTTCGTCATACTTCATCTGGCTGACATCGCCTTTCAGCCCCAGGTGACCCCACGCCTCATTCATCTTAGCTGGTATAACAGGCTCACACAGCAGTACCAGTGCCTTTGCGACCTGGAGGCAGTCCTTGACCACCCCTGCACAGGCATCCGGGTCATTTTTGATCAGGTGCCATGGCTCGTTTGACTGGAAGTATGTATTACCGTATGCGGATAGACCCATTATTATGTCAATTGCCTTCTTGAACTCATATTCTTCCATGGCTTCGGTCACTTTATGGATGGTGCTGCGTATCTCATCCAGCACCTTGTCGGATACAACTCCCTCGGGTACCCCACCAAAATTCTTATGCGTAAAATGCAGCGTACGGTAAAGGAAATTTCCCAGTGAACCTACAAGTTCGTTATTTACTTTTTCCTTAAACACCTTCCATGAGAAGTTCAGGTCCTTGGTGTGTGATGTGTAGCTGGCCAGGTAATAGCGCAGCAGGTCTGGGTGGAATCCATGGTCCAGGTAGTCATCGTTCACCCAGACCACATAACCCCTGCTCTTACTGAAGGTCTTATCATCGATCTTTACCATGCCCGAGGCCACTACCGCCTGGGGTAGTGAATAATCTGCACCCTTTAACATTGCCGGCCAGAATATGCAGTGATGGTATGCTATATCCAGGCCAATGAAGTGAATGATACTGGAATCACCCTGCCAGATATGTTTCCAGTCCAATCCGGCATTATTACAGTATTCTTCTGTGAATGAGATATATCCTATTGGGGCATCTACCCATACATATACTACCAGTTCGTCATGGCCTGGGAACCTCACGCCCCATTCAAGGTTGCGTGTGATGCACCAATCCCTGAGTTCCTGATTCACCCATTCCCTGGCATAGTTGCGGGCATTGGATGTCCCCCCCAGGGTTTCCAGGTATTCCAGCAGGAAATCCTTGAATGATGATAATCTAAAAAAGAAGTGTTCCTGTTCCCTGTATTCTGCCTTGTTCCCGCATATCTTGCATATCGGTTCCAGTATCTCCCCCGGCTCCAGGTGCCTGTTGCATCCCTGGTCGCATTCGTCACCTCTTGCAAGTGATTCACAGTAGGGACAGATACCTTCCACATAACGGTCAGGCAGAGATCTTTCACAATGGCTGCAGTATGCCAGGTCGATCGTTTTGGGATATACATAATTGTTCTCGATCAACCTGTTAACAATATCATTAGTACGGTTGTGGTTCACTGCCCCGTCTGTAGTGCCGAAGAAGTTGAACCGGATGCCCAGTTTCTTAAATACTTCGTCAAAATGATGGTGGTATTTCTCTATGAGTTTACCAGGAGTGGTATTTGTCTGTTCGGCACTGACAACTATAGGTGTGCCGTGGGTATCTGAACCGCATACAAAAATGGTTTTCAGTCCTTGCTTATGCAGGGACCTGACAAAGATGTCGGCAGGGATGTATGTACGCAGGTGTCCTATATGGCATTCACCGTTGGCATACGGCAGTCCGCAGGTGACCAGGACGGGCTTATCAACAGGGAAATTTGACATTGATCTTGAATCCTCCATAATAACAGTATGTTTAAAGTAGTATGCTTAATGTGATATGATGCTCATGAATGAATGTTAATTCTAAAATATGTTTCCCTGATTAGATAAATGGGCATGAATAACAAGGTGAAGGAAGACCGATGCTGACAAAACGGATAATACCGTGTCTGGACGTTACCCTTGATGAGGCTGGCGGTTGTGTGGTCAAGGGGATCGAGTTCGAAGACCTGCGCAGGGCAGGCGACCCGGTTGAACTGGCCAAGGAATATAACCTCCAGGGAGCTGATGAACTGGTTTTTTTGGACATTACTGCATCCCATGAGGGGCGTTCCACTATGATCGATGTGATAGAGCGCACTGCCGATGAGGTGTTCATCCCGCTGACCGTGGGCGGGGGCATTAATTCGATTAAGGATATCAAGTCCTTACTGCGTTCGGGCGCAGATAAGGTATCTATTAATACGGCAGCAGTTAAGCGCCCGGCCCTGATAAGTGAGTCGTCGAAGATATTTGGTTCCCAGTGTATCGTAACAGCGATTGACTGCCGCCAGAACCTGGATATCAAAGATGACCGGGATAAGACCATAATCGAACTGGAGGACGGCACACCTGCATGGTATGAGGTGGTTATATACGGGGGCCGTACTCCTACTGGTATTGATGCCCTCAGGTGGGCCATGCAGGTGGAAGGACTGGGTGCAGGTGAGATCCTGCTGACCAGTATGGACAGGGACGGTACGTATGACGGATATGATCTACCTATTACCAGGGCTGTATCCGATGCGATCAATATCCCGGTGATCGCCTCGGGAGGAGCGGCAGGGCCAGAGCATATGTTCGATGCGTTTGTTGATGGACATGCAGATGCGGCGCTGGCTGCAAGTATTTTCCATTTCGGTGAATACTCTGTGGGGGATGTTAAGGGTTTTTTGATGGAAAAAAGCGTCCCGGTAAGGATTGTGGTATCTGGTCAGTCCCTTCAGCAGGATTTGTGATTAATACCTTGTCTGAAGCCGATATCGATAAAAAAAAGTTTGAACTCCTGCTGTATGGTTAAATTTAATACTGTTTGGATATATGGTTTATGCATGCAGAAATGCTATAACATCATGATCACCGGCACGGTTCAGGATATTGGATTCAGGGCCTTGATAGAGGATATTGCCAAAGTTTACGAGTTGCGAGGTTTTACCTTTAATGATGTGGACGGCAGCGTTAAAATGGTATGTGGCGGTGAAAATGGCGTAATTACTGATTTCCTGAAGGAAATCAACTCCAGAGGAACTGAAAGGGGTGTTGTTATTCATGATATAACACATGCGGAGATACCTTTTCAGATATATCTGCCGCATAGATTTTCAAGGCTGTATACAGATGATCTGGCAGATATCGGCAGAAAACTGGATAAAGGAAATGAGGTACTTGGACATATATCATATGATACTTCAGAGCTTCCAGGCATTTCAAAAGGAATTGAGGGGTTAAATTCTAAGTTCGATTCATTTTCAACAAAGTTTGATTCGTATATAATTGAGCAAAAAGAGCATAATCAATGGATGAAGGGTCACCTCCTGAAAATGGATGAGCATAACAAACGCATGGATGAGCATAACAAACGCATGGATGAGCACAACCAGCGCCTTGAGAAGATCCTCTTAAAACTTGCTGATTGATTACAGGACTTCTCATAACTATACACTTTACTTCGACAATATGTGTACTCCATTTCGTTGGTCACACTGGAGCCGAATGCTTGTTTTGATCAAAATCCGACCAAAAAAGATTTAAAAGGGTAATAACTTATAGATTACTTATAATCCGTATGACGGGATTAAGAGGGTGATGAAACCGGTTGCGACAATTGTCGAATCCAATGGGTTCGCAATAATGCAGGCGGATCAGTGTCTCCGGTAGGCTGCCTGAGGGGGGCTTATGAGGCACATTCAATACGGTCACTCTAATAGAAACCCGCATTAGCGGGTAGATATAACCAATAAAATTAATTTGGAGGAAAAGAAATGAATAAGAAAATAACCGCAGTAACATTAACTGCGCTCATGGTGCTTACCATGTTTACGGCAATGGTGCCAGCGGCATCGGCTGCTAAAGAAGTGGCAGCACCGTATGAGTTTATTTGTGCAGTCAACACTACTCAGGTAGGTGTTCTTTCATGGCTAAATGCATCATCTAAGATGAATCCGAGCATTCTTTACTATGATTTAGATGACAATGAAGGTAAAGAAAGTCTAACCATGCCTATCTATGATAATTTGACCGTTCCAAAAGGTAAATTAATATATAGTACACTACCTTGGACTGATGATGAAGGTAATGAATATATAGCTTGGGCCGGTGCTAAATTTGCCGTTGTTGACACGGGTAACGACTGGATTATCAGCGCGAAACTTGTTGATGAAGATGAAGATGATGATCATCTTCTGAGAGTAGGTGAATCACTGTCACTTATTGGTGGCTGGGCGATTAGTGCCTTGGAGATTGATGTTGACGGTAAAAAGTCATGGCTATCACTGACTAATGATGGTGAAGAAGTTGAAAATATAGTTGTCACTGAAGGTAATGACTTCACTTACGAGGAAGACCTTGGTGCTTCTGACGATACCGAAGTCATGAATTTCACGGTAGAGACGGTATTCGCTGGTATGAACACCAACTTGGTGAAGATAAACAACATAGATTTAATCTCCACTGATACCGTTGAAGTCGAATCTGGCGACGAAGATTTGTATAATGACTTCGAAGTTGATGCTGATCCTACCCAAATACAGATAATAAATAAAGACGAGGATATTACATTTTCTGAGGACGATATTACTGATATCATGGACTTTGCAGTTAGGGTTAACGAAGATGGAAATCTTGTAGCCCTTGCTCAGGAAGTTATCGTCGGCGGCCCAGTAGCAACTCCAACTGTTACAGCAACTCCAACTGATACAGTAGATGCTAATGTAACCGCGACTCCAAGCGATGTAGTAGATGCTAATGTAACCGCAACAGAAACTGCACCACCGACAGAGCCAACCCCAACACCTGAGCCCACCGATGATGAAGTGCCAGGATTTGAGGCTGTGTTCGCTATAGCAGGTCTGCTTGCAGTGGCTTATCTGGTACTGAGACAGCGCGAATAAATCAACAATATAGATGAAGGGATGTTTTTTTAATCCCTTCAATTTCTTTTTTTTACGAAATTTAATCGTCAACATTAATCAATTATAACAAGTGGAATCTTTATGTATAATCCAAAAAAAACAGTAGCTTCTATTCTATTAATTTCAATTATACTATTTTCTGGCTGTA